>Ga0066376_10000091_pt1 | contig 70920 bp, 59 predicted proteins | sample Knorr_S15_td_Bot_FD_77009 | JGI IMG/M metagenome (GOLD analysis project Ga0066376, IMG submission 77009) | Marine microbial communities from Southern Atlantic Ocean transect - Knorr_S15_td_Bottom_ad_5009_LV_A | ecosystem: Environmental > Aquatic > Marine > Oceanic | place: Southern Atlantic...
AATCGCCGCAACGGGTCGCTTCTTGCCAGACAACATCGTGACCAACGACGACCTCGCCCAGCGTTTGGACACGTCGGACGAGTGGATCCGCACACGCACGGGCATCTCAGAGCGCCGAATCGCCCCGGACGACATGCGAGTCGCCGACATGGGCGCTGCGGCGGCTCGTCAGGCGATGGAGCGAGCTGGAGTTGAACCCGGCGAGGTCGATATTCTGATTCTCTCCACAGCGACTCCCGATCGATGGCTCCCCTCCACCGCGTGCGATACGCAGGCGCTGCTCGGGTGCTCCAACGCGGTCGCGTTCGACGTCATGGCGGCGTGCAGCGGCTTCATCTATGCCCTCAGCATGGCAGAGGGGTATCTCGCGGCCGGTCGAGGGGAGGTGGCCTTGGTCATCGCCGCGGAGAAGATGACATCGATCGTGGATTGGGAGGATCGTTCTACGGCTGTGCTGTTCGGCGACGGTGCCGGTGCCGCCGTCGTCAGACCTGCCAACGGGTCAGGCCGAGGGATCCTCTCCAGCTACCTCCGCTCGGATGGAAACCTGGCCGACCTCCTGAATCGGCCATCGGGCGGAGCAGTGAGGCCCCTGGACGCGCAGGTGCTCGAGGATAGGAGCCACTACATCAGGATGCAGGGCCGCGAGATCTTCAAGAACGCTGTCCGGTCTATGGCTGAGGCGTGTGACGTGGCGCTGCAGACCGCGGGGCTGACCGCAGACGATGTCGACCTGCTCGTGCCCCACCAAGCGAACATCCGGATCATTCGGGCCACGGCGAAGTATGCCGGAATCCCGATGGACAAGGTCTTTGTGAACGTCGACCGGTACGGCAACATGAGTTCTGCCACGGTCCCGGTGGCTCTGGATGAGGCACAGGAGCAGGGGCTCATCGGTCCGGGTTCGAACGTGCTGACCGTCGCCTTTGGTGCGGGGCTGACTTGGGGCGCAATGGCGCTGCGCTGGTAGCTAGCGGACTGTATCTGATGTTATGCTGACATTCGAGTGCCGATGCATCCCGCCCGGCGGCGTTAGAACTCCTCGCAATAGCCCTGCTATTACTCGTCGTACTGCCTTGCCGGATCGGGCGCCTCGGCACTCTCGGTGTCTACCGAACATCAGATACAGTCCACTAGTCCTATGTCGTTAGCACTGATTTTTCCCGGACAGGGCTCGCAGTTCGTGGGCATGGCGAAGTCCCTCGCCGCGTCGGAGGCCACGGCCGCCGACACCTTGGCGCTAGCGGACGAAGTTCTCGGCTTCTCGCTGTCTGGCCTGATGGCAGAGGGTCCGGAAGCCGAGCTGACGGCCACCAAGAATGCTCAGCCGGCGATTCTTGCCCACTCTGTCGCGGTTCTCAGAGTGGCTCAGGAGCACCTTGGCCCCGTCTCGTACGCGGCGGGCCACTCTCTCGGTGAACTCAGCGCCCACGTCGCGGCGGGTACGATCGGTTTCGAGGACGCTCTGGCCGCAGTGCGTGTACGCGGTGAGCTGATGTTCGAAGTCGGTCAGCAACGACCGGGCGGCATGGCGGCCCTCATCGGGCTCAGCGAGGAAGAGGCCGAGGACGTATGCGGAGCCGTCGACGCGGGCACGTGTGTGACGGCCAACTTCAACTGTCGTGGGCAGGTGGTTATCAGCGGTGACGTCGCCGGCGTGGCGCAGGGGATGGAGCTCGCCCAGAAGGCGGGCGCCAAGCGTGTGGTCGAACTCAGCGTGTCGGGCGCCTTTCACTCGCCTCTCATGGCCCCCGCCGCAGAGGGGTTTCGAGAGAATCTCGAGACCATCGAGTTCAAGGACCCTCGATACCCCGTCATATCGAACGTGACGGCTGAGCCAATAGTGCGAGGGGAGGAGGCGCGAGAACTGCTCGTGAGGCAGCTCACGTCCCCCGTGCGATGGAGCGCATCCATCGCTGCGATGCTGGACAAGGGTGTGAAACGATTCGTCGAGGTCGGACCCAACCGTGTGCTGTGCGGCCTGAATCGGCGCAACGCCAAGGGCTTCGAGTGTGTGTCCATAGGGGAGCCCGAGGACCTCGCCGGGTTGATCGCCAGAGCCGCAGACTAGGAGAGGACCAAGGATGAACGGAACGGAATTGTCAGGGAAGGTGGCTCTTGTCACCGGTGGGTCCCGCGGGATCGGCAGGGGAATCGCCGCCGCACTCTCGGGAGCCGGCGCCATGGTGGCGATCATCGGGCGGAACGGGGAAGCGGCGAAGTCTGCCGCGGCTGAACTCGGTGGGGAGGGACACCGCGGCTACGCGTGTGATGTGGCCGATCCTGATCGGGCGAAGGCGACGGTCTCGGCTGTGCAGGAAGATCTCGGTCCGGTCGACATTCTCGTCAACAATGCTGGTATCACTCGGGACAACATCCTGATGCGCATGAAGGACGACGAATTCGACGAGGTCATCGCGGCCAATCTCAAGGGTGCCTTTAATTTCACGCGCGCCGTGACCAAGAGCATGATGAAGCGCCGGCAGGGCTCGATTCTCAACATCACGTCCGTCGTGGGGATCGTCGGGAACGCTGGTCAAGCCAACTACGCGGCCTCGAAGGCTGGAATGGTCGGTCTGACCAAGAGCGTGGCCAAGGAACTGGGGTCCAGGGGGGTTCGTTGCAACGCTCTGGCGCCCGGTTTCATCCGCACCGATATGACAGACTCGCTCACCGAAGCCCAGGTTGACGGTCTCATCGGCCAGATCCCCTTGGGAAGACTGGGGGAGGTGGACGACATCGCGGGGGTCGCCCTGTTTCTCGTCAGCCCCGCCGCTTGCTACATTACCGGCCAGGTTTTGGCAGTTGACGGCGGGATGGTCATGTAGGGGCCACGCCACCTTTTTTTCTTGTGATGAACACGGAGGATACATGAGCGAGCCCCACGAGGCGCGGGTGCGTGAGATCATCATCAACGAGCTTGGTGTGGAGCCCGAAAAGGTTACGGACGACGCCTCATTCGTGGAGGATCTCGGTGCAGACTCCCTCGATACGGTCGAGCTCGTCATGGCATTCGAGGAAGAGTTCGGGCTGGATATCCCCGATGAGGACGCCGAGCAGATGCGCACCGTCGGTGACGCGATCAAGTATCTGAACGAGCACAGCGAGGGCTGAGCAGACGGGTCAGCGGCCCGCGATCGCGATGGGAAATGAACGAGACCGGGAGATCCGGCGCGTCGTCGTCACGGGCATGGGGGTGATCTCGCCCTTAGGGAAGACGCTAGGCAGCTCCTGGGACAACATGTTGGCGGGTGTCAGCGGAGGTGGGCCAGTCACGCTTTTCGATGCGACCGACGAGTGGCCGTGCCGCATCGGGTGTGAGGTCAGAGACTTCGATCCGACCGACTACCTGGACCGTAAGGAAGCAAAGCGGTACGACCGGGTCTCGCAGTTCTCGGTCATCGCGTCGGCCGAAGCGCTCGCATCGGCCGGACTGGACGAGTTGCCCAACGGCACCGACCCGACCCGCTGTGGCGTCATATTCGGCAGCGGTATCGGTGGGATCGCGACGTTCGAAAAGCAACACAAGAGGATGCTCGAGCACGGTCCGAAGCGCGTGAGCCCGTTCTTCATCCCGATGTTCATCCCTGATATCTCAGCCGGCTACATCTCGATGCGATGGAACCTGCAGGGGCCGAACTACGCGACGGTGTCGGCGTGCGCTTCCTCCGCCCACGCGATTGGGGACGCCATGAGGCACATTCGACACGGTGATGCCGACGTCATGGTCGCCGGCGGTGGCGAAGCCACGATCACGCCCATGACGTTCGCCGGGTTCTCCGCAATGAAGGCTATGTCCACGCGCAATGATGACCCAGAGGGCGCGAGTCGCCCGTTTTCTGCGGACCGCGACGGCTTCGTAATGGGTGAGGGGGCCGGTGCCCTCGTGCTCGAGGCGCTCGATCATGCCGAGGCGCGTGGGGCCAACATTCTGGCCGAGATCGTCGGCTACGGCCTCTCAGGGGATGCCCATCACATCACGGCTCCACCGCCGGACGGACGCGGCGCCCAGGCCGCAATGCGGATGGCTTTGGACTACTCCGGTGCCGCGATCGAAGACGTCGACTACGTGAACGCGCACGGAACGTCGACCATGGCGGACGCGATCGAGACCGGAGCGATCAAGTCGGTGCTGGGGGATCATGCTTACGACGTCGTCGTCGGGTCGACGAAGTCGATGACCGGACACCTCCTCGGAGCTGCAGGGGCGCTCGAGGCGATCGTTTGCATCATGGTGTGCCGGACCGGGAAGATTCCTCCAACGATCAACTTCTCTGGGGCAGATCCCAAGTGTGACCTCGAGTACGCCCATGATGGGATGATCGAACGCCCGGTCGGGCTCGCGTTGTCCAACTCATTCGGTTTCGGGGGACACAACGTTTGCCTGGCGCTTCGCGGGTGGGACTGACGTTGATGAGGCCAACGGATCTGTGGTGGGACCGGTTGTCGGGCCAGGGATGAGAGTCGGGACCGGCTACGATTCGCATCGTTTCGACGAGAACCGCCCGCTCGTTCTGGGTGGGGTACACATTCCGGACCATGCCGGTCTCGCGGGTCACTCCGACGGCGATGCCATCGCGCACGCGGTAATCGATGCGCTTCTCGGTGCGGCTGCAGCGGGCAACGTGGGGTCTCACTTTCCGCCGAGTGACGAGCGGTGGAAGGACGCCGATTCTCTCGATCTGCTGGCGCGCACGCGCATCATCCTGGAGAACCGTGACTACCGGGTCATCAACGTCGATGTGACGGTCATTTGTGAGAGCCCTAGGGTCGCGCCCTACGTCGACGAGATGAGAAAGCGTTTGGGCGAGGTTCTCCGCGTCACCTCCGCCGGGGTGTCGATCAAAGGCAAGACCAACGAGACGATGGGTTGGATCGGGGCGGGCGAGGGCCTGGCGGTCCACGCTGTGGCCCTCATTGATTCGGCGCGCTCCGGCGGAGGAGAGTCGTCCGGCGGTGGGGGCGGGGCCTGGCCCCTCTAGGGCAACGCGGCGCGCCTAACTTGTGCAGAGGTTCCCTAGCCCTCGCGTAGGTGGTGAAGAGTGGCGGACTTCTTAGCTTGGATGGATCTGGTTCCGCCCGTGGTCGTGTACGTGACACTCGGGCTCGGGGCGGCCCTGGAGAACATCGTCCCGGCTGTGCCTGCCGACACGTTCGTGGCGCTAGGCGGTTTGCTCTCGACGCTAGGAGATCTCGATGTACGATGGATCTTCGTCGCGACTTGGTCTCTGAACACCGCTTCCGCCATGCTGATGTATCGCGTGGGATGGATACACGGGAGGCCATTCTTCGAACGCGGCTGGGGCCAGCGAGTGCTCAAGCCGCACCAGATGGATCGCATGGTCCGGTTCTACGACCGCTGGGGGACGTGGGCGATTTTCTTGACGCGGTTTCTTCCGGCGCTCAGGGCCGTCGTGCCGATCTTCGCGGGTGTCACCCAGCAGCGGCCTTTGTTCGTGGTGGCTCCGATCGCATCAGCCTCCGCGATCTGGTACGGCGCGCTGATTTGGATCGGCGTAGCGACTGGCCACAACCTCGACACGCTGCGGGCGGTGCTCTCTCGCACCTCAGGCATTCTGGCTGCGGTCGCGGCGGTCGTCTTCTTCTTCGCCGCACGATGGTGGTGGCGTACCCGGTGGACCGCGGATGAATGACCGACCCAGAGCCATCGACCGGGCCTCCGTCTACAGGGCATTTGGCCTCGAGCAGTTCGGCGACTACCTCAGCTATGAGCGAGGGTTATCTCAGCGAACGGTGGCGGCCTACAAGCGGGACCTGGAGCGGTGCGCCGACTTCCTCGCGGATGCCGGCATCCGCGAACCGTCTGAGGTGAGCCCGTCCGAGCTGCGGGGCTGGGTCTTCGCGCTGCACGATCGAGGGCTGGCAGCAGCCTCGATACGAAGGGCTCAGTCCGCGGTTCGGACCTACTTCAGCTTTCTCATCGAGGAGGGGAAGCTGGCGACGAACCCGGCTCATCGGTTGCAGAGCCCAAAGCTTGGCCGACGTTTGCCAGATTTTCTGACCACCCGCGAGACCACGAGACTGCTCGACGCCCCCGACCCGGCGAGTCCGCTGTACTGGCGAGACCGCGCCATTCTCGAGCTCCTTTACGCGTCCGGCGTCAGGGTGTCCGAGCTGGTGGGACTCCGCCTCTTCAGGGTCGATTTCGACGACTCGTTTATCACCGTTTTCGGGAAAGGCGCCAAGGAGCGGATGGTGCCCGTGGGTAGGCCGGCCATGCGCGCGATGGAGCGCTACACTCGGGAGGTTCGGCCTCGCCTCGACAGGGGGGCCGGGGAGGGCCGGCTATATCTCAACGCACGAGGGCGTCCGCTCCGGCGGGAGTCCGTGTGGAGGCTCGTGAGAGACTCGGGCCGGCGTGCTGGGCTCGAGAAGCGAGTCACGCCCCACACCCTGAGGCACACCTTTGCCACGCACCTCGTCGAGGGCGGGGCAGACTTGGCCGCGGTACAAGAGCTGCTGGGACACGTGGATATCTCTAGCACTCAGATTTACACGCACCTCGACAGGGACTACCTCAGGGGTGTCCACGCGAAGTACCACCCGCGTGGGTGAAGTGGACTGTATCTGATGTTTGGTGGACACCGAGGGCGTCGAGGCGCCCGATCCGGGGCACCCGCACCAAAGGCGTGGGTCGCAGAACGACGAGGAATAGCAGGGCTATTGCGAGGAGTTCTAACCGGGTACCCACTCGCTCCGCGAGTGGGTGGGGACGGGATGCATCGACGCCCGAGCCGATGCGCCTCTTCCGCACGGCGAGGCTATGGAGCCGTTCGCGAGACGATCGAGCGCAGCGAGATCAATGTCAGCACGACATCGGATAGAGTTCACTAGGGGTCAGTTGCCCCCGGAGCTGCTCTTCTCCCGGGCGGCCCGGGCGTCGACCTCTTCGAAGAGGCTCGCCTGAGTGCTGAACGCCGTCAGCAGGCGTGCGGCCTCCGACAGGACTGGATCACGCTCCATACGGAAGTCAGCCTCGGCGCCGACGTCTTCCATGCGCACAGCGATGCTGATTCGCGCCTGCCAGTGGATGTACTCGCGAACGTCTTCATCCGAGAGCAGTTCGGAGGGTAGGCCCTCGCCCTCCAGACGGGCTATCAGGGTCTCAAACTCATCGTCGCTGAGGGCCGCATCACTGTTGTTCTCACGTAACTTCGCCGCTGCCTCGAAACCGAATTCGGCCAGTCGCAGGCCGAACGGCACCTGATTCTCGTTCACCGAGGCGATCAGCTCGCGCTCCCGAGTCTTCAACGTGTCGTTGGCGACCTCGAGGTCGGGGAAGATCCCACCGCCGTTCACCAACGAACGACCCCCAGCAGTGGAGATGGTGGGGAACGTGCTGATGTCCTCCTCTAGGGGGCGGCCCTGCGCGTCGCGAGCGCGCTGGAGCGAGCGTCCGAGCGGAGTCAACCACGATCCCGTGGTGAAACGAAGCCGCCGGTTGAACGGCAGCTCCATGACGGTCTGGACGACGCCCTTCCCAAAGCTGCGCGTACCCATGATCATCGCGCGGTCGTAGTCCTGGAGTGCGCCGGCCAAGATCTCGGCGCCCGACGCCGTGAACTCATCGACGAGGATGATGATCGGAAGGTCGGGAACGAGCTGTGGCCAACGATCATCCCACGAGTCCGTGGTCGTCTCTTCGGCCGAGTCGCCGCGCACCCGCTGCACGGTGCTCGCCAATTTCGAGCCTGGCTTCAAGAACAGGTCCGCGAGCATCAGCGATTCGTCGAGAAAGCCCCCGGGATTCCGGCGTAGATCGATCACCAGTCCAGGGGCCGATTCCATCTGAAGGAGCGCGTCCCTCATCTCTCGGGCCGCGTTTCGCGCTACGCGGTCGAGCACCACATATCCGATCCCGCCCTCTAGAAATCCGAAGTCGACGGCCGGTACGTGCACCTGCGCACGGGTGATGTTGAACTGAATGGGCTCGTCGAAACCCTGACGCTTGATCTTGACCAGGACATCCGTTCCGCTGGGTCCTCGGATCGAGTCCGCGGCCATGCCGGTGGTCCATCCCGATGCATCGTTACCGTTCACTCCCACGATCACGTCGCCGACCACGATGCCCACTTGGTTCGCGGGTGTGCTGCGGAACACGGCGGTAACCGTGACCTGCTCGTTGAGCGGCGTGATCTGTAGGCCAATGCCCGAGTAGTTCCCGGACGTCTCCTCTTCCCAAGCGTCGGATTCGACGGCCGTAAAGAGCTCCGCATACGGATCGTCGAGCGCCTCTATCAGCCCGTCGATCGCCGCCTCCCACAGCACCGAATCGGTGAACGCATTCATGTGCATCGTGGAGATCGCTGACACCGCGCTATCGAGAATCTGCAGCGCAGGCGGCTCCGTGCTGGGCCAGCCTGCCGGGCGGGTCCCCACGTCCTGCGCGCTCGCTGTCGGGGCAGCAGCTGCGAAGACCAAGATCAGCGATGCGATGTGATGTCTCATTGCGGGCGCCCTCGGCGTCAGCGTTGCGATTACTCGGATGTCTAACCCCCCGGAACAGGGGGGCGTTCCGCCGCCTACCGTGGCGGTTTTCTACCCTACCTGCAACAAGCGGACCCGAACGGATACCTTACCCTGAACGGTCCCGAAAGGGTCGTCCCGTTGCAAGAGACTCGAAGTCGGCGCGCGGTCTATGAGCAATGCCGAGCCTCGCCCCCCTCTGCGGGTGGCATTGGTTCAGTTCAAGCCCACCAAAGCGGACGTTTCGGCCAATGCCCAGGCCCTCAAGGGCATCGTGGCCGCGCACGCGGATGCGGCTGATCTGATCGTGTTTCCCGAGGCCTCTCTCAGCGGATACTTCCTTGAGGGTGGGGTCTCCGAATCGGCGTTGGACATCGATCAGTTGGTCTCTCACCTCGGTCCGCCGCCCGAGTTGGGGCCCGATGTGGTACTCGGCTTCTACGAGCGGTGGCGCAGGCGCCTTTACAACAGCGCGGCATACTTGGAGCCGTCTGGCACGACGTGGCGGGTGCGCCATGTGCACCGGAAGCTGTTCCTGCCCACGTACGGCGTCTTCGACGAGGCTCGTTTCGTCGAGCCAGGCAGTGAGGTGCGCGCGTTCGACACGCGCTTCGGGCGCATGGGGATCGTCATCTGCGAGGAGATGTGGCACTCCCTGCCGGCGACGATCCTAGCGCTGGGCGGGGCGGAGCTGCTCGTCGTGGTCAGCGCGTCCCCGGCGCGCGACTTCTCTCCGGGGGGAGGGCGGCCGCAGAACCTCGTGCGATGGGATCAGATCGCGCCCGGCGCAGCCCTGGAGCACGGCGTGTTCGTGGTCGTCGCCCAGCTCGTAGGCTCGGAAGGTGGGAAGCTCTTTCCGGGCGGATCCATCGCGGTGGCTCCGGATGGGCGCGTCTTAGCCCGGGGTCCCTTGCTGGAGGAGTCCGTGACCATCGCGTCGCTCGACGCCCAATCGATCGACCGCGCGCGCGTGGCGTCCCCGCTGCTGTCCGACCTCGAGCAGATGCTGCCGCATCTGCAGAGGTCGCTCGAGTCAACGCGTGGGTCGGTTGTCGCGCCGCCGCCTGATGAAGCGCACGGAGAGGACGATGAGAGTCCCTCGGGACTTTCCGGGACCGGGCCCGTGTCCACGAACGATTCGGCCCTGACGGATCCGACAGGGCTCGATCTCGACCTCGATCTCGTCGAGAAGACGCTTATCGAGTTCATTCGTGACGAGGTGCAGCGCCAACGCGGGTTCGAGAGCGTGGTGATCGGGGTGAGTGGAGGCGTCGACTCGGCCGTGTCGCTCTTTCTGGCATGCCGGGCGCTCGGGCCGGAGAATGTTTTCGGATTCCGCCTACCGTACCGGTCGTCGAGCCAGGAGAGCCTCGATCACGCGGCGCTGGCACTCGAGGCCACCGGAGCGCATAGCCGGACCATTGAGATATCGGACCCGATCGATCGGTACGTCGACGAGTACGAACCGGATATCTCGCCGCTGCGAAAGGGCAATCTCATGGCGCGGCTGCGTGCCGTCATACTCTTCGATCAGTCTGCCCGAGAACGCGCCCTCCCGTTGGGTACGGGGAACAAGAGCGAGCGTCTTTTGGGGTATTTCACCTGGCATGCCGACGACTCTCCACCCATCAATCCTCTGGGTGACCTGTTCAAGACGCAGGTGTGGGCCCTCGCCCGTCACCTCGGGGTGCCCGATGTCATCATCGATAAACCGGCGACCGCCGATCTGGTGAAAGGCGTCACCGACGAGGACGAGATCGGCATTTCGTATCACGCGGCCGATCCGATTCTCCTTGGAATGGTGCGGGGCTACGGCGTCGAGGATCTCGTGCGTAGTGGCTTCGCCCGTGATGAGGTCTCACTCGTGTGGCGTCGACTACAGAGCACACACTGGAAACGCGACCTCCCCACGGTGGCAGTTCTGTCCTCGAGCGCGATCGGCGAGTTCTACCTCAGGCCGGTCGACTACTAGGAAACCTCAGCACAAGCATGGCACGAAGGGCGCCTGGCTTTCCAAACTTCTTGCCGAGACCGCTCACACCCTCGGGACGCTAGCTGATGGGGCGCCCCTTCGGCGTCAGCTTCGCCGACCACATGCCGGAGTTCATGTCGGAGAAGAAGACGTAGCCCTTATGGGGCTGCCCGCCCCACACGCTCACCTGGTTGCTCAAGAAACCTGCAGGGTCCTGAGGCTTGTAGATCGCGATCTCCCGACCTTGGCGCGCCAGGTTGCCCATGAGCTCACCCGACACGTCTACTACGCGCAGACCGCCCTTGTAGTACGCCTGGTACAGGATGTCGTCCTCGACCCAGATGTTGTGCGTACCCGCTTCGGGAATCTCGTAGCGCGCGACATCGAGCGGGTTCTCGGGGTCGGTGAAGTCGATGATGTGCAGGTAGCCGCTCATGCGGCCCTGGACTCCACCCTCACCGGTCTCGGGGTCGTACGGACGGTTGTCCTGGCCGCGGCCGGCCCACGCCGCGTCACCGCCGCCACCGATCTCGTCACCCAGGAAGAGGTAGAACTTGCCGGTCGACTCCTGATAGTACGGGAAGGCTGCGTGGGTCTGCCCGACGGGATACGGCACGTTGGTCACGAAGACCGGATTCTCGATGCTGCCACCCCACCGGCCGTTCCCCACATCGACCACCACCACGCCGTTCTCCCATTCGGACGAGTACGCGATGCCATCATGGACCCACACATCGTGGATGCGGCTGTCCGGGTGGTTGTACTCGCTCACGTACTTCGGGTCGTACAGGTCACGCACATCGATGATCACGTACTTGTCTCCGCCGGCGAGCGCGAAGAGATAATCCTCCGTGGCGAACATGTTGTGCACGCCGCCGGTGACTCCGTTCGTATCGAAGGTCGAAGCGATGACCGGATGGGCCGGATCGGCCATGTCTAGGATGACGACGCCATTGTTCCGGTCGGAAGCACCTTCGCGCGACAGCGCCGCGTACCTGCCACTGGGTGCCGCCTTCACGTCGTTCACGGTTCGTGCGTCGATGTGAATCGAGTCGGTTTTGATGATGTCGGCAGGGTTCGTGACATCCCAGAAGAACGCCCATCCCGACGCCGACCACGTACCCGTGATCGCATAGTCGCGTCCATCGACGCCCTCGAAGATCCACAGGTCCGACGTGTGGGAGTCCGTCACGGACGCCTGTCCCTGGACCTCGATCGTCTGGACCGCCTCGCGTCCATGCACCAGCACGGTCTTGCGGGCGGTGAGCGGTCCCGACAGCGCGAGCAGGGTATAACGACCCGGAACCTCGGCCACGAAGGAGCCCGCCTCCACGATCGCTGCTGAACCGGGCGCCCTGATCGAGTCATCGGGCACGAACGTGTAGGCCCACGTAACCGGCAGGTCATCGATCGTCCCTGAGGTGCCGCGTCCCGTCGCCGTGAAACGGAGCACGTCTCCGGTACGCGCCTCGTCGCGTCCACCCTCGATCTCGAGCTCGGTGGCAGGGAAGGGCCGCACCTGATACGACACAGGCTGCGAAGACCCGTCGGCGGTCGCGGTGATCGTGACCGCTCCTTCCGACACACCCTGGACCGTCCCGTAGGCGTCGACCGACGCCACGGAGGGGTCGGAGCTCCTCCACGTGAACGCGGGGTTCGGACGCCGCGTCCCGTCGGAGTGGAACGCCACAGGGTTGTGCATGACCGTGGTGCCCACGTAGAGGCCCAGCGCCGACGCGTTCGGCACGATCGAGGCGATGTCCGGCCACGCGATCGTTACCGGGATGCGGAGTGCGGCAGGTGTGCCCTGAAGGCCCGCGGGCATGACGGCCGTAGCCACGATTTCGAAGCTCCCGGCCTCGAAGGCCTGCACCGAGCCATCCCTGACCCGAAGAGCACCGCGAGGCGCGGCGAAGCGAACCGCCGCCTCGACCGCATTTCCGGAGGCGTCGAGGACGCGTACGGTCAGCGGTGTGGAGGCGCCCACCTGAAGGGTGATCGACACCGGGTCTGCAACCAGTCGCAGTCCCGCCTCCTGTGCCGGGAGTGGGACGGCCGAGAGCAGGAGCGCGGCTTGGAGCCCTATGACCAGACGCATGATTCGCTTCATCGGTGTCACCTTGTTAGGCACTCGGGGGTGGCTTGTGAACCCGTACGTTGTTGACGGTGCCCCGACGCGGCAAGAGAATCAGGGCAGGTCGTCTCTAGATGAACGTGGGGAGTATTGAAGCGCATGAAAAATCGCATAACCCGGTCCGCGCTCTGCGTGGCCATGACGCTGGTACTCGCGTCGCCCGTCTGGGCCCAAAATCGAGTTACGTCGCCGGTCCAACAGTGGGGTTTCGAGATCGGAACGGATTACCAGCTGCTGAATTACGAGCAGCTCCATGAATACTGGATCAAGCTCGCCAACGAATCCGATCGGATGGTGCTGGACACGCTCGGTCTGACCTCGGAGGGGCGGCCGCACATTCAGGCGATCATCACCTCCCCTGAGAATCACAGGAACCTCGACCGCTACCGTGAGATCTCCCAGACGCTCGCGAAGGCCGAGGGCCTGAGCGAGGCCCAGGCCCAGCAGCTCGCGCTCGAGGGGAAGGCGGTCATCTGGATCGACGGCGGCCTCCATGCCACCGAAGTGCTCGGCGCACATCAGCTCATTGAGCTCGTGTACCGCATGAACGAGTACACCGATGCGGAAACGATGCGGATCTTGGATGACGTGATCCTGCTCGCGACGCATGCGAACCCTGACGGCCAGACGCTCGTCTCCGACTGGTACATGCGCGAGGAGGACCCGATGCAGCGGTCCACGAGCGGAGTGCCGGTGCTGTACAACAAGTACGCGGGCCACGACAACAACCGTGACTTCTACATGACCGCGCTCGCTGAGTCGCAGAACATCAACACGTCGCTCTACCGAGTCTGGTACCCGCAGATCGTGTACAACCATCATCAGACGGGCCCCGCAGGAACCGTGATGTTCGCGCCGCCGTTCCGCGATCCTCCGAATCACTACTTCGATCCGCTCATCCTCACGTCGCTCGACCGTGTGGGATCGGCGATGCACCAGCGTTTCGTACGCGAGGGCAAGGGCGGGACGACCATGCGCTCCGGGTCGTCGTACTCGACCTGGTGGAACGGAGGCCTGCGGACCACTCCGTACTTCAAGAACATGATCGGTCTCTTGACCGAGACCATCGGTAACCCGACCCCCGTCACGATTCCGTTCATCCCGGATCGCCAGATCACGCACGGCGACCTTCCGCTGCCTGTGGAGCCCGGCGTGTGGCATTTCCGCCAGTCGATCGAGTACTCGCAGACTGCGAACTGGGCCGTTCTCGACTACGCCTCGCGCAACTCGGACCATCTCTTGTTCAACATCTGGAGGATGGGTGCGAATGCGATCGAGCGTGGAAGCACCGATACCTGGACTACGTACCCGTTCCTGATCGCAGATGCGGAGGCATCCATCAGCCGGGGCGATCGCGACGACTGGGAGCGCATCCTTCGCGATCCCGCCAACCGCGACCCACGTGGCTTCATCATGCCCGCGGACCAGCGTGACTTCCTCACCGCGACCAAGTTCGTGAACACGCTCCTTTACAACGGTGTCGATGTGCACCGGGCTACATCAGACTTCACCGTGGCGGGTCGAGCGTACCCGGCAGGGTCCTACGTCGTCAGAGCAGACCAGGCGTTCCGGCCGCACGTGCTCGACATGTTCGAGAAGCAGGAGCACCCCAACGACTTTGCCTATCCGGGCGCCCCGCCGACCGCTCCATATGACAACACCGGCTGGACCTTGGCTTGGCAGATGGGTGTCGAGACCGACCGCGTGATGGAGGCCTTCGACGGGCCCTTCGAGTTGATCCCCGATATCATCTCGGCGCCGCCGGCTGGCACGGTCGCGGGCGCGTCCAGCGCTCGAGGCTACATGACCCGTCACATCAACGACGCTTTCATCGCCGTGAACCGGGTGCTGGCTTCCGGCGGCAGCGCGTTCTGGTACACGGAGAGCGTGTCCGCGGGTGGTGTGGACTTCGAGGAAGGCGCGTTCTACCTCGAGACTGACCGCGCGACCATCGATCGCCTAGCCGAGGAAAAAGGGCTCGACTTCATGGGGGTCGCGAACAGGCCCTCGGGCACGAACATGGAGCTCGATCCCGTGAAAATCGGCCTCTGGGACCAGTACGGCGGCTCGATGCCGTCAGGTTGGACGCGCATGATTCTGGAGGACTTCGAGTTCGACTTCGACGTCCTCTACCCGCCGGACTTCGACAGCGTCGATCTGTCCGACTACGACGTGCTTCTGTTCGAGGACGGCGCGATTCCGGCCGCTGGCGGGGGTCGTGGTGGCGGTTTCGGTGGTCGCAGCGGTGGGCCGAGCCCCGAGTCGATTCCCGCCGAGTACCGCGAGCGAATGGGCCGAGTGACGGTCGATGTTACGGTCCCGAGGATTCTCGACTACGTCCGGGAGGGTGGCGCGGCGATCGCGATCGGATCGTCGGCTAGCTTGGCGACGCATGCGGGACTCCCGATCACCAACCACCTCGTTTCCGGCGGGGAGCCGCTGAGCCGTGAGGACTACTTCACACCCGGCTCGATACTCGAGATGCAGGTCGAACATGCGAGCCCGTTGACGCACGGATTTGGCGATCAGGTCAATGTGCTCTTCAGCCATTCACCGACGTTCTCGCTCGGAGCTGACGCCGAGGCCCAGGGCGTCAAGCGGATCGGTTGGTACGACCAGGAGCCGCTGCGCAGCGGGTGGGCGTGGGGCGAGCGATATCTCGAGAACGGGGTCGGCATCGTCGAGGCCGACTATGGCCAGGGCAAGCTGTTCATCTTCGGCCCGAAGATCACGTTCCGGGCTCAGCCACACGGGACGTTCGGCTTCCTGTTCAACGGGATCTACTACGGGGCTGCGGACGACAGGCCGATCTCGTGAGGGGGGTCCCCGGTCGCTAGCGCGGCCGCGGAACCCTGAAGACCTCGGAGGGCGTCCGGCGCGGGCCGGGCGCCCTCTGTGTCTGTCTGCCTCGGAGGTTGACCCACCCACGTCGATGGATCTTCTGTGGGACCGGGTGGCGCGGCCATGAGTCGCTCGGGCTCGAGGCTTCCGGGATTTGTCGAGCGTGCGCTCCGGCAGCTCCAGACGACGGACCTAGGTGGATTGATCCACCGGCCTGACAAGGATCTCGCTCACCGAGACGTGCTCGGGCGCCGTCACCGCGAACAGCACGGTTTCCGCGATGTCCACTGGCTGTAGTTGGCGCTTCCCCTCCCAGCCCTTCGCCATCCCCTCTCTGATCGGCTCGTACTCCACGAGCCCTAGGAGCTCGGTGTCCACGAGCCCAGGCTGGATGTCGGTGACGCGGATGCCGTAGCGAGCTCCGAGCTCTAGATGGAGACCCCATGCCAGGCCGCGCACAGCGAACTTGGTTGCTGAGTAGACGGTGCCGAGGGGGAAGGGGCGACGACCCGCCACGGAGCCAATCGTCACGATGTGCCCCGATGTCTGTTCGATCATGGACGGGAGTACCGCGGCTACCGTGTGCAGCACGCCGTTGATGTTCACGTCGACCATCTTCTTCCAGTCATCGACCCGCAGATCGGCGATCGGCGACGTGGGCATGACGCCTGCGTTGCTCACGAGGATATCGACACGGCCAAAGGCCTCCTTTGTGGCATCAACGAGTGCCTCGACGTCATCGAGTGATGTCACGTCGGTTCGGTGGGCGATCGCGTCCAGGCCTTCGGTGGCGAGTTGTGCGACTGAAGCCTCGAGCCGGTCTAGCCGGCGGGCCGCAAAGGCGACCCTGGCGCCGGCACGCGCGAGTCTCAACGCAGTCGCTTCACCGATTCCGGCCGAGGCACCCGTGACGATCGCGACGCGTCCGTCGAGCGCGAGCCCCACTCCGGCCTCGCTCAGCTGGTCAGCCCGATACCGGCGTGCGCCAGAACGATGAGGAGCGCGCGTTTGATGCCGACCGTACCATTCCGATTGATGAACCACTCGCCGGGCGAGTGCGCGCCAAAACCCTCTCCCCCTCCGCCGATGGTTATGGACGGGATGCCGAGAGATATCGGAATGTTCGAGTCGGTCGAGCCGCGGCTAAGGCTCGGCTCGAGCCCGAGTTGCCGCGTGACCGCCATCGCGCGCTGCACGAACGGATGGTCCTCGGCGATCTCACCAGATGGGCGATCGCCGATCAGCTCCAACTCGAGCGAGAGCTCAGCGCCCTCTCGGCGTTGGGCGTTGGCTTCGTCCACCGCCCGATTCATCGCGCGCTGGAAGACACCATCGATCACCTCGAGACTCTGAGGGCTCTCCGAGCGCATGTCGATCTCCATCCACGCTTCGAACGGAATCGAGTTGACCGAGGTGCCGCCGCCCAGGCGCCCCACGTTGTAGCTCGTCCGCGGGCCGGACCTGGTGATCGCGTCTGCTGAGAGATCGAAGTAGTCGATCGCGCGGCCGAGCGCGTGGGCGGGGTTCGCCATCCCGAAGGCTCCCCAGGAGTGCCCTCCGGGTCCACGCACCGTGACGCGGTAACGGTGCGACCCCAAGCCCTGGTGCGTGATACCCGAGTCACCCGTCCCATCGACCGAGATGAACGCGTCGATTCGGGGACCACCTTCCCGGAACAGGTGCTTCACGCCCCTCAGGTCCCCGATGCCTTCTTCCCCGACCGTGGCTACGATGAGAAGGTCGGCGTCGGTTTGAATGTCGGAGCCGTTGAGCGCCCGCAGTAGGGCGAGGACTGTGACCAGGCCTCGCGTGTCGTCGGCGATCCCCGGAGCGAAGAGCGTGTCGCCGCGCTGCCGAACCGTGACATCCGTTCCTTCCGGGAATACGGTGTCGAGGTGACCGGTCACTGCGAGTACCTGGCCTGAGCCGGTCCCCCTCCTGAGGGCGAGGACGTTGCCCTCAGCATCGACCCACGCGGAGTCGACGCCGACCTCGAGGAGCTTTTCCAGGAACCGGGCCCCTCGAGCTTGCTCCGCGAAGGGTGGGGCGGGGATCTCGGTCAGCTCGAGCAGATCGGCCATTGTCCTGGCGTCTCGCTCATCGATGAGTTCGAGCGCCCGCACAACCGAGGGCAGCGCCACGAGCGCGGCGACTTCTGCGTCGTAGTCGGGATCTTGTCCTTGAACGCCTGTCGGAATCGCCACCACGGCAACGCCGAGGAGCCCTATCGTGGTTCTTGCGAGTGCGTTCATCGAGCCCGCGCTCCGTGCTCTATGGGTCGTACGGCGCGGTCGTCTGCCACCACACGTAACCCGGAGAAGATAGTCATAAAAGGCTGTTTCGCTCGGTTCTGCCACGTCGGTGCCACTAGGTTGCATGAATCGGGCCGCGCAAGGAACCAGAACCGGTTGATTTTAGTACTCTCTTCATCGAAGGTTCGGCCGTCTCCTGAGCGCTTTCTGCCCCCGACAGCGCCGTCTCACGCAGCTGGAGCCCTTTTGACGGTGAAGCGCCGATCACTCCTTCAGGTTCTCGCGGGAGCCGTGACCCAGTGGTTCGCGGGATTTGGCCGTACCGCCCAGGTTACGGCCGAGCATGCCGGTCAGCTGGGTCTCCTCAGTTGGCGCGTCGCAGTGGTCATCGCGCGCTTGAAGGTCTCGACGCGTGACATCCGCACTCAGATGTACGTGATGGGGGTGCAGAGCCTGCCGATCGTCTTCGTGACCGCGGCCCTCTCGGGCATCGTCACGAGCCAGCAGGGTGGCTACCAGCTAGTCTCGTCGTCCCCCTCTTACGTGCTCGGGGCGCTGGTCGTGCAGAGCGTGGTGCTGGAGCTGGGCCCACTGCTTACAGCCATCGTATTGGTCGGCAGAATCGGAGCGCGCATCACCGCCGAGCTCGGCACGATGGTGGTGTCCGAGCAGATCGACGCCTTCGAGTCGCTGGGTCGAGATCCGATCGCCATTCTGGCCGCCCCTCGTGTGATTGCCGGCGTCATCACGATGCCCCTTCTCGTCGGATTCGCGGACATGATAGGCGTCACCGCCGGGATGATCACCGCCAACATCGACGTGAAGCTAGGGCCAGAAACCTTCCTCTTCGGTGCCCGCCTCTTCTGGCACAGTTGGGACTTGTTCTACGGCTTCACGAAAGCGGTCGTTTTCGGGCTGACGATTCCGCTCATCTCGGTTCATATGGGCCTCCGGACCAAGGGCGGCGCGGAAGGCGTCGGATTGACGACCACGCAGGCCGTCATGTTCATGATCCTCACGATCTTGATACTCGACGCCATGTTCCCACCCCTGATGCTGCAATAGGGAGAGCTCGAGTGATTACCTATCAGAACATCCACAAGGCATTCGACCTCCCGGTTCTTTCGGGTGTCGATTTTAGGGTGGAGACCGGTGAGATGTTCGCGTTATTCGGACCGTCCGGTACAGGGAAGAGCGTCCTCCTGAAGACTACGATCGGGCTGATGGCACCCGATCGCGGCGACGTGGTGATCGATGGCATCTCCGTCTTCGGCGGCGGTCGAGGTGCGGTTCAGGCCGTGCGCGAAAAGGTGGGATATGTCTTCCAAAATTCGGCCCTTTTCGACTCGCTCGATGTGCTGGACAACGTCACCATGGGGCTACCTGAGGACGAATTGGCCCGACTCTCCCGAGCCGATGCTGGGAGACGCGTATGGGATGCGCTCGAGATCGTGAATCTCGAGCCCCGCGAGGTCCTGGCGAAGATCCCATCCGAGCTCTCCGGGGGGATGAAGAAGCGCGTCGGCATCGCCCGGGCCATTGTCGGTCGCCCGGACATCTTGCTCTGGGATGAGCCCACGACGGGCCTCGACCCGGTCAACACTGCCGCCGTCGAACGGCTCATCAAGCGGCTGTCCGACGAGCTCGAGGTCACTTCGCTTCTCGTGACTCACGACGTGGAGGGCGGCCTCGACATGTGTGACCGAGTCGCCATGCTGGACGGGGGGACGCTGCGCTTCTGCGGTACCCCGGAGGAATTCCGAGCTTGCCCCGATCCGGTGGTGCAAGCGTTCGTTGACCGTGCCGCGGCCGAAGCCGCTTTGGATATGGTGTCCCAGTCTTATGTCTGATAACACTACGGATCAGGGCCGCACCGGCCCCAGCGATGCAGAGATCTTGGCGGCGCTCCCGCCCAGGCCCGGCGGTCGCGAGGCCAGACTAGGCCTCTTCGTTCTCATCGGTCTCGTGTCCTTCGTGGTCGTCCTCTTTTGGATGACCGATCCGGCATGGTTCCGCGGCCGGTACAAGCTCGTGACCACGATGGAAGATGCCGGCGGCGTGCGTGGCGGAGATCCCGTGTCGATGAGAGGCATCATCATTGGTCGAGTAGACGACTTCGGCATGGACGCGTCGACCGGCTTGGTCGCGATCCAACTCGAGCTCTACGACCGCTGGCAGGTCCCGCTGGGCTCGGAGGCGCGACTCGGTACGGCCGGCATTTTCGGTGGGCGCACGCTCGAGATCGAGCCCAGCAACTCCTCGGAAAACCATCAGCCGAACGACACGATCGCGAGTTCGGGAACGGCGGCGGCGGACCTCCTGGGAGCGGCGGGCGATCTGTCGGTCCAAGCCGGCGACGTCATGACTCAGATCCAAGCGCTTCTCAACGCCGAGACGATCGAGTCGGTGCAGGGAAGTGCAGCCGGCCTCGAAACCGTCCTCACCGAGATGAGTGACGGCATCCGAGAGCAGAGGACGGCGCTCCAGGCGCTCACCAACAGTCTCACGCGATCCGCGGAGGGCATCGAAGAAGCCACGACCGGCCCCGAGCTGGCGCGGGCGATCGCGCGCGCCGACTCGGCCATGGCGACGCTCACCGAGACGGGAACGAATCTGGACGCCGCCGTGGTCTCACTGCGATCGGTCATGGCGAAGATCCACAGCGGCGAAGGAACACTCGGCAAGCTGGTGAGTGATGATGCGCTCTACCTCAGTCTCACGAGCGCGACAGAGAGCCTGACCGCATTCCTGGATGACCTGCAGGCGAATCCGAGTAAGTACATAAATATCTCGATCTTCTAGGGTGCGGAATCCGTCGCCCGTGCGCTCTCTCCGGGGCGCTAGCACACTGGGGGCCTTAGCTGCCTGGGTTTGGGAACGGGGGTGGGCCCCGGCGTGATGCGCCCTCCGAGAGCGCACAGGCGCCGGACCCACGAGCTCGGGGGGGCACAACTGCATCGGACTTTCTCATCCTTTGTTTTTGTGTCCAGCAAGATCCAGCTCGCGCCCGGCTGACCCTTCGGGACCCCTTCATGGTGAGGGCGCGGCGCGGTAGCCGAACCCTCATGGTGTGGCCGGCTACCCGATCGGCTAGGAGGGCGCGTGCCCGGAGACCGGCCCCGCGGCAGCGCCCGCGCTACCGAGAAGGGAAACGGCCGCCCCAACCAAAAAGAGGGCCCCGAGCTATGTGCCCGAGGCCCTCCAAAGTTTGTGTCCTACGAGTTCCTACCAGCCGGGTGCGATCTGGAAGCCCCAGTGACCGCCCTTGTCGGGGCGCTGCCAGGGGATGGCGTAGTAGGCCTCCAAGATCATGAAGCCAAGCAGGTTGAAGCGAGCGCCCACGCCGGTCGAGAACACCGGCACACGATCCGAGCTCGAACGGCTCAGCTCAAGAACCGGCGGGTTCTCGGCATCCCAGGCGAGCCCGGCGTCAGCAAACGCGATGAGCTCGGTGGGCAAGAACGGGAAGTTGATGATCCCGTACTGTTCAACTCCGATGAACGGGATCCTGAACTCGAAGTTCGCCACCGCGATCTGCTGACCGAAGAGTCGATCAAACGTTGGGCAGTTGCCTCCTACCGAGCCCGCGGAGCACTCCTCAGGTTCGAAGCTCTCGAACGCATATCCTCGAATGAATGTCTCGAAACCGAGGAACAGTGGGCGCAGCAACCCGAAGCCGTCTTGGCCCGCTTCCGACTGGCCGGCGAGCCCATATCGACCGTAGTGAACCCCGCGCATACCGATCGTCAGATTTCTGGTCGGCGAGAAGTAGCGACGCCAGTCGGCGATTACCGTGGTGAAGTCCACCGTACCCCGGGTGCGCTCGACCTCGAAGCGGTATCGGCCACCGCGCACCGGCGACACGAACGCGAACGACGAGTTGTCTCCGACCAGTGCTACCGACGCCTGGACCATGTTGAGAGGCGCGGGTTCCAGGAAGCTCTGATCCTCACGAGCGTAGCCGACGATGCGATCGAACGCGTCCGTGTAAAACTTGTCGAGCTCGATGTCGTAGCTGTAGCGGGTGAACCCACCCTCGAGCTCGAAGCGTTGCGACGAGGTGAGCGGGTAGGACACCTGGCTCGTCGCGGTCGTAGTGGCAATGCGGTATCGGGTCTGGCCGATATACGGCCCGACGTCGTCCACTCCTCGGCCGTACAACCCGATCAGATACGGGATCCTTCCGCCGCCCACGCCCCAATTCCATCGACGTGACATGTCCGCGTAGAAGACCTGCCCGCCGATGTCCTTAAAGGTCCCTTGAGCCTGGACGGTGACGCCCAGGATCTTGTCACCGAGCATGTCGCTGAAGTAGGCCGATGCTCCTCCGCCGATGTAGTTCCCGAAATTGTCGGTCCCGACGCCTAGCTGGGGTTGCCCGACGAAGTCGAGCGACATACCGGGGTTGTACTCCTCGCTATCCTCTTCCGTGTAGGTAGTCGAGGGCAGGAGGCCGGTCTGTGCATCGGCCAGATAGGTCGCGATACGGCTGAAGCGATCCGGGTTGGCGGGCGGAAGCTTGCGGCCGGGCTGATCCTCTGCGTTGTCGACCACCTGCACGACCGGCGCGTTGGTATCGATCTCTTTCGTGTAGATGTGGAACTCGAGCTCATCGAACACCGTGTACGCGATTAGCCCGCGCTCCGCGGCGACCGTCATGGCCGGTGAGAGATAGGTGTGGCCGCTAACGCCCGTCGACACGTTTGTCACGCGCGTGACCTGGCTGTTGCGCAGATCCAGTCGGTAGACGTCGCTGAAGCCGTCCTGGTCCGAGACGAAGAAGAGACTCTCACCGTTCAGACCGAACTGCGGGTTTGTGTGCTTGACGTTCCCGAAGACCGGGATCGATCGCACTTCGCCAGTCGCCACATCGATCGTCGCGAGCTGGAAGCTGCTGTACGAGAGCAACTCGAAATTCGTTTCTGGTCCGCGGTCCGTGGCGAACGCGATCGTGCGCCCGTCGGGCGACCACGCGGGCTGGAGATCGGCGAACTTGTCGTTCGTCAGTCGGATCGTTTCTCTCGCCTCGAGGTCGAACATGAACAGATCGGTGATGCCGCCGACCGATCCAGAGAAGGCGATGTAACGGCCGTCGGGCGACCACGTCGGGTTGCTCATGGCACCGATCATCGGATCCACCTCGATCCGGTCCTGCACCACCCCGTTCTCCGTAGCGACGATGACGAGCTGGTGATCGCCCTGTGCCGTCACTATGAAGGCGAACTGCTCCGAGTCGGGAGACCAGGCTCCCGCGGACTCGATATAGCTCAGTGCCTCGATGTGCGGGTCTGACGCAGCGCTCGACAGCTTACGGATGATCTCACCCGTGCTCGCGTCGGCCATGAAGAGATCGACGGAGAAGATGTCCTTCTCCGAGAGAAACGCCAGGAAGCGACCGTCCGGGCTGATCGACGGGGAGATGTTGACGCCGCCCGAGCCCGTGCTCGGTGCGAGAATGAGCTTCCCCTGGTCCTGCGGTGCGCTCCGGCCTTCCATCAACGGCAGGTATTCCTCGGCGACCTTCTCCTTCCAGCGTACGGAGAGCGTGTCGGAGGAAAGGGCCAAGACCTGCTCAATGGCGCCCTCGAAGCCCACCCGGAGCGATCGCCTGAAGATCTGGATGACGGCATCATCACCGTAGGTGCCTCCGATGTATGCCCAGAGCGCCTGACCGAAGCGATAGGGGAAGAACCGGGACTCGCGTGTCATCTGGCGAATCGTCGGCAGGTCGTCGCGGCGGATGGCGTCCCGGATCCACATCGCCGTGAGAGGGTCGTCTCGACCGACCGACAGGTATTCGGCCATGCCCTCGATGAGCCACAAGGGAAGGGCGACCAGCCCCTGGAGGCCTCCGCCACGGCGTGATTGAGCAATGTTGTATTGAAACGCGTGCACCAGCTCGTGCCCCAAGACGTGATCGGTGTCCCAGTACGAGCCGGTGAGCGGCATGATCACGCGGTTCTTCAGCGACTCCGTAACACCGCCTGTCCCCTCGCTGATAAAGCCGGAGAGCGTGTTGGTCTGTTGGAAGTCCGGGTGGTCAGCGTAGAAGATGATCGGCTTCGTCTGCTCGAACTCGTGCTGAAACGTCCTGGCGAAGCGCTCGTACCAGCGCTCACTCATCCGGGCGGCGTCACGTACCGCCTCGGCCTCCTCCGGATAGAAGTGGATATCGAAGTGCTCGGTCCGGAGGACCTGGAAATCGAATTTGTCGAACTGGACCTTGTTGCGGCCGAAATAGCCTTGGGCTGATCCCGACTGTGGAAGCGAGGCGAACACCGCTGCCGCCAGCACGGCGGCCCACAACACTCGAGTCCCGTTCACCGCCAGCTTCGAGAAAAGCATCTTCACCACCTCATGAGAGTCGCCGCCACCCGGCTATGATTAGGACGAACACAGTCGGGGAATGCACACATACCGAGTCTCGCCGAGAAAGATTCGTTATCAAGCCCGAGGCTCGGACCCCAAACTCCCTGATATCCAGACCCGGTTCCCACACGTTGCCCCCGGGGGGAACCAGACCGAGATTCTTTGGACTTCATGGTCGAGCCGCAAGCAAGAAGCCTGCCTTCGAGGCCCGCTTCGAGGTCAGTCCATCTCAGGGAGCGTACGCTGAAATGAAGAAATGCCTTTCGCTACTAGGCACTTTGGTACTGGCAGCGGCCTGCACCGACGCCGGTCCACCCTCGCTCATCGTATCCGCGGAGGAGATGCTATCGCCGGCGGGTATCCAGAGTGGGGAACCGTTCGTGTCCTCTTCTGCGGACGGCGTGTACCTCAGTTGGCTCGAAGCGGCGGGGGACGGCCACGAGCTCCGAGTCTCTCGGCTCGGCGAAGACGGTTGGGGTGAGCCGTCGGTGGTGGCGGCTCGGGACGACTTCTTCGTCAACTGGGCCGACTTTCCATCGGTCTCCCCGGCACTCGACGGGACGCTCTGGGCTCATTGGCTTCAGAGGGGCCCAAACGGCGGGTACGACTACGGAGTCCGTATCGCGCACTCCTCTGATGATGGCGCAACGTGGTCGGACCCGTGGACGCCACACGAAGACGGGTCTCCGACCGAGCATGGCTTCGTGAGCGTGATGCCATTGGGGAACTCGATGGGCTTCGCATGGCTGGACGGAAGGCAGTTCGCGCCTGCGGCCGACGGTACTCCGGGCTCGGAGGAGATGACACTCCGTTTCCGTGAGATCGACGCGCACGGGAACCCCGGCGCGGAGACGCTGCTCGATGCCAAGATCTGCGACTGCTGCCAGACCGACGCGGCCGTGACGTCCGTGGGCCCCGTGGTAGTGTATCGTGACCGAACGGATGCCGAGATCCGCGACATCTATATCACGCGGATGGTAGACGGCGCCTGGACTCCAGGCACGGCGGTCCACGACGACGGATGGGAAATCGGGGGGTGCCCCGTCAACGGCCCCGCCGTCGCAGTGGCGGGGGACATGCTGGCGGTCGCTTGGTTCACCGGGGCGGATAACACGCCGCGCGTGAAGGTTGCGTTCTCCGCCGACAATGGAGCTTCGTTCGGCGAGCCTACGATCATTGACGACGGCGGCCCCTCGGGGCGCGTCGACATGTTGGGACTCCCCGGCGGGGACGTGCTCGTGACGTGGCTGGAACGAACCGAGGGAGACGGCGCCGAGGTGCGCATGCGACGCGTGCGACCGGACGGAGCCGCGTCGGAAGCGGCGACGCTCGCGGCGTCCTCGGCGGGCCGACCGAGCGGTTTCCCCAGGCTCGGGAGTGCACCGGACGGCACGTTCGTGATGGCGTGGACCGATGTTTCCGAATTGCCGGCCCGAGTTCGGGTGACCCGGCTGGAGGTAGAGCGATGAAGATGCGGGCACTGTTGGGTAGCATGCTGGTGGGTCTGGCCGCGTGTGCCGCGCCGGAGTCGATTCGCCCTCCACAGATCGGAGAGGCGATCGCGGATTACGCCGTCACGAACCTCGATGGCGAGATGGTCTCTCTGTCATCGATGCGGGGCGATGTCGTGCTCATGAACCTTTGGGCCACATGGTGTGCGCCGTGCCGCAAGGAGACCCCGTTCCTGCAGGAATTGCACGAAGAGCTCAATGGCGAGGGCCTGCAGATCGTCGGGATCTCGATGGATACCGGCGACGCCGCGGATCAGGTCGCGATGTTTGTGGAGGAGTACGAGGTGACGTACACCGTGCTCCACGATCCGCAGATGCGTGGAATGGATCTGTATCGCGTCCTGGGCCTACCGGCGACGTTCCTGATCGATCGCGAGGGCAATCTGCAGTGGATGCGCTACGGTCCGGTCGGCGAGACTGATTCTGAGTTCCGGAATGCGCTCGAGGACGCCCTTCGTTGAGCGGAGTCGATCCCCGATCGGTCGAGACGCCGATCGGGTACGTCGACCTCGATCGGGCTAAAGCCAACGCGACTAGGGTCGCGGCGTATGCGGCGGAACATGGCCTCGGATGGCGACCGCACATCAAGACTCACAAGTCGCTTCAGATCGCCGCGATGCAGTTGGAAGCTGGAGCGGCCGGCCTCACGGTAGCGACGCTGCGCGAGGCCGAAGTGATGGCCGAGGTCACGTCGGATGTCCTCCTCGCCTACCCCCCGGTGGGGGATGTGAAGCTGCGACGCCTCGGTGACCTTCCAGCGAATCTGGACCTCAAGGTCGCTCTCGACTCCACATCGGTTCTCGAGGGCGTAGCGGGTGCTGCTGTGGGCGCGGGGCGTGAGATCGGCGTCCTGGTCGAGCAGGACGTGGGTCTCGGTCGCGTGGGCGTACAGAGCGCGGCGGACGTGGTGCGGCTGGCCAAACGCGCTGACGAACTCGATGGGGTGTCGTTCGGGGGCCTCATGTTCTATCCAGGACACATCCGGATGTCGGAGCAGGATCAGGGGTCTCACCTTCAGGATGTGTCGCGACTGGTGGGTGAGACACTCGATGCCCTCGGTGAGGCCGGGCTTCCTCCCGCGATCGTGAGTGGAGGGTCCACCCCGACGCTTTGGCGGAGTCATCATATCGCGGGGCTGACCGAGATTCGGTCCGGCTCGTGCATCTTCTTCGACCGTGAAGGCCTGTCCGTCGGTGTCGCGTCACATGACGACATTGCCTATACCGTGCTGGCGACGGTCGTGAGCACTGCGGTCCCCGGGCACGCCGTGATCGACTCCGGGTCCAAGGCGCTGGCGAAGGAGGGTCGGGGGGGCGACGACGGCTACGGGGTGCTCTTCGACCGACCCGAGGTCACCGTGTCTTCCCTTTCGGAGGAGCACGGCGTCCTCGACCTGTCGGACAGCATCTGGGCCCCCGAGATCGGAGACCGGGTGCGGATCATCCCCAACCACGTCTGTGTCTCGGTCAACCTTCAGGACACTTTGCTGAGCCGGCAGGGTGACAGTCACGCCTTGCTCGCCCTAGAGGGCCGCGGTCGCGGCCCGTTTCTTCGCTGACAATCAAGGAGTTGCTCGGACATGAGTGAGTTGCAGCGCGTTCATACGGATCAGGCTCCAGCTGCCATCGGACCCTATTCTCAGGCGATCGTCGTCGATGGGTGGGTCTATTGCTCGGGCCAGATCCCTCTGGACCCGACCTCGGGTGAGCTGGTCGGCGGGGATATCGCCACGCAAACGCATCAGTCGCTGCGGAATCTGGCCCAGGTCCTGCAGGCCGCAGGCTCGTCGCTGCAAAACGTCGTGAAGACCACGGTTTTCCTATCGGATATGAACGATTTTGCGGCCATGAACGAAGTGTACGCCGAGCACTTCGGCGATCACCGGCCCGCGCGCGCGGCGGTACAGGCCGCTGCGCTCCCGAAGTTCTGTGACGTCGAGATCGAGTGCGTGGCCCGCGTGGCGAGCTAGAGCCAGGGCTGGTTCGTACTCCTCCAGTCGGCCCACCCATCCGGTCGGGTGGGCGGGTCCTCCACCTAGCACCCCCCGCCGAGCCACCGCCATAGGTGGTTTGGCCTCCTACTCTCCGTACGGCAGCCAGATGTTCTTGACCTGCGACGCCTGGCGGAGAAAATCGTCACCTTGGCCTTGCTCCGCATCGTACCAATCCCTTGCCAGGCCGTAACTTACCCACGTTCGCTTCATGTTACCTGTCGAGGCGATCTCGACGTCTCGGGCGCCCTCGGCGGACCCGAAGTGCCAAATTCCATCCACATCGTCATGCGCCGCGAGCGTGGGCACGACCTCGGCTCGAGGGCCCGTGACGATGTTGATGACCCCGGCAGGGACGTCTGAGGTCTCGAGGACCTGGTAGAGGTCCGTCGCCAGGAGTGGACACGCTTCTGACGGGACGACGACGACCGCGTTCCCCACCGCCAACAATGGGGCCACGCAGGAGATGATCCCCAGGAGCGGCTGCGAGACAGGGCAGACCGCGCCCATCACACCGATCGGCTCCTTCATGGCCAGCGTGACGTTCCGGAAGGGAGTGTGGTGCACGCGTCCCTCCCACTTGTCAGCCCACGCGGCGTACGTGAAGAGCCGTTCGATCGACGCTTGGAACTCGCGCTGCGCATCGCCGGAGTCCCCCCCGAACGCCTCCAGCCGAGCGGCGAACTCGGCTGAGCGCACCTGCAGGTTCTCCGCGAGGTAGTACAGAAGCTGGGCGCGGCTGTGTGCGGCCCTGGACGCCCACCCGCCCTGCGCCTTCCGGGCGGCTTCAACGGCATTCCTGACGTCCTTGCGGTTGCCGCGGCCGACCTCGCCGAGGAACGCTCCGGCCCTTGAATACACCGGGAGGCTGTACCCGCCGTCGGGGCGGGTCTGCTTTCCACCGATGTAGAGCTTGGACGTACGATCGATCGAGGGCTCTCCTCCTGTGGGCTTGGGAGGGTCCCCTTGGGGCACATCGGCCTCGGGCTCCACCGCTCGGTCTCGTTCCCAGGACGCTCGGACGTACTCCCACAGGCCCTCTTCTCCGCCTTCCCGGCCGTATCCGCTCTCTCGATATCCCCCGAATCCCGACGCGGCGTCGAACAGGTTCGTGCAGTTCACCCACACCGTGCCGGCCTTGACCTTGGGCGCGATGTCGAGGGCCAGGTTGAGGCTCTCCGACCAGATGGAGGCCGCGAGGCCGTACCTCGTGTCGTTTGCGAGTTGGACGGCCTCGGCCGGGGTCCGAAACGTCATCATGACGACGACGGGTCCGAACACTTCGATCCGAGCAAGCGTCCCGGACGGAGCGACGTTGGTGCACAGGGTGGGTGGATAGAACCACCCTTCGCGCGGTACGCTCCACGTAGGCTGCCACACCTCGGCCCCTTCATCCCTCCCCTGGGATACCAGGGTCTCGATCCGCTCGAGTTGGGCGGGAGCCACGATCGCACCCATGTCGATTGCTTTGTCGAGCGGGTCGCCCATCCGCAACGTCTCCATGCGGGCGCGGAGCTTGCGTTCGAGCGTCTCGGCCACTCCCTCCTGGACCAGGATCCGTGAACCCGCACAACACACCTGACCCTGATTGAACCAAATGGCATCGACCACGCCTTCGACTACCGAGTCGAGGTCGGCATCGTCGAACACCAGGAAGGGTGACTTACCACCGAGCTCCAAGGAGAGCTTCTTGCCCGTCCCGGCCGTCGCTTCGCGAATGATGCGTCCGACGTCGGTAGAGCCCGTGAACGCGATCTTGTCGACGTCGGGGTGTGCGACGAGGGCGGCGCCGGTCTCACCATCACCGGTGACGATGTTCACAACGCCTGGTGGGAGCCCCACGTCCTGACACAACTCCGCGAAGAGCAGAGCGGTCAAGGGGGTGTATTCGGCCGGCTTGAGCACGATCGTGTTACCCATGGCGAGCGCCGGCGCAATCTTCCACGAGAGCATGAGGAGGGGGAAGTTCCACGGGATGATCTGTCCGATCACTCCGACCGGCACGGCGCCGGGAAGTTCCTCCGCCATCAGTTGGGCCCAGCCCGCGTGGTGGTAGAAGTGGCGTGCCACCAAAGGGATATCGAGATCACGTGATTCTCGAATCGGCTTTCCACTGTCCATGGTCTCGAGGACCGCGAAGAGCCGTGCGTTCTTCTGGATCTTCCGAGCGATTGCATACAGATATCGCGCCCGCCGGTGGGGCCCAAGCTCCCACCAAACGGATTGCGCCGTGCGTGCGGCAGCCACGGCTTCATCCACATCTGCGGAGCTGCCCTGGAGGACTCTGGCGATAGGCTCGGCCGTCGCAGGATTGGCGGTCTCGAAGGAGCGATCGTCGTCGACGTCCGTCCAGGAGCCGCCGATGAAGTGCCCGAAGAAACGGCCGCGTCCGTCGAGCCACTCGTTCGCCTGTTTTGGGCTCTCCGGCGCGGGGCCGTACTCGAGCGTCTCGAAAACCTTTGCGACCCTACTCATGGACGATCATACAATGGGGTGGCGGTGCTGGGCCGAGTACCGCCCGGTAACGTGATGCTCGATCTGCCGCTCGATGTCGGCGAGAAGAGAGGAGGCTCCGTATCGGAACAAGCTGGGCTGCATGCATCCTGTGCCGAGCTCCTCCTTCATCAGGAACATCCATGTCAGGGCCTCTTTGGCGGTCCGAATGCCCCCGGCTGGCTTAAAGCCCACCGCGAAGCCCGTGCGTTCGGCGTAGGTCCGGATTGATCGCGCCATCGTGAGGCCGACGGGAAGGGTGGCGTTGACGTCCTCCATGCCGGTCGAGGTCTTGATGAAGTCCGCACCGGCCATCATGCACACCAGGCTCGCCCGGGCCACGTTTCGAAGCGTGGCGAGCTCGCCGGTCGCCAGGATCGTCTTGATGTGGGCGTCACCGCAGGCATCGCGGAAGGCGGCGACCTCGTCGTACAGAGCCTGCCAGTCTCCGCCGAGCACGTGCGCTCTCGTCACGACGATGTCGATCTCCCTTGCCCCGGCGGCCACGGACGCCTCGATCTCGGCGACACGCTGGGGCCTGGGGCTAAGCCCGTGTGGGAAACCGGCCGCGACTGCCGCAACCGGTATTCCGCTTCCCTCGAGTGCATCGACCGCGGCGCCCACCATCTGGTGATAGACACAAACGGCCCCGACACGGAGCCCATCCTCCGGCATTCCGAGCGCCGCCAGCAAGTCGCGGCGCACGGGCTGACGAGCCTTCGCGCACAAGCGACGCACCCTAGCCTCGGTGTCGTCCCCAGAAAGCGTGGTCAGATCGATCATTGTGATCGCCTTGAGCAACCAGCCGGCCTGCCACTCCTTCTTCACGCTGCGGCGGGTGCCCAGTGTCGACGCCCGTCGTTCGACCGCGCTCCGATTGACCCGGACCTCGCGTACCCAGTCCAGCTCGAGCGGCATTCCGGCATTCCTGGCGCCTTCGACGATGGCAGTGGGGCGCACCGGGCCCCCCAAGGCCGCATAGATGGCGCTGTGGGCCCGAACGCGCGGCTGCGTGGTTTTCATGGTCGAAAAAGTATCCATGAGGGCGGGTCGATGACACTCGACCGCCCTTCCTCTCGATCTCCGCGAAGGACATGTTGGCCAGGCTCGGTGCGTATGGTCCAAACCAAGGGAAGCCTGCGGCGTGCTGCCACGAGTCATCGCCAGACTGGTAGGGTGGGCCGTCTCGATCTTCTATGAGGTCGAAAGACGGGGACCGCCCCTTCCGCCAGGCCCGGTACTCCTCACCGCCAATCACCCGAACGCGCTCGTCGATCCGTTAGTGATCTTTCACACCGCAGGGCGCGCTTCGAAGCCGTTGGCAAAGGCCCCCCTCTTCGAGCAGGCGTTCGTTGGCACGCTTTTGCGCGGCTTGGGGGGACTGCCCGTGTACCGGCGGCACGACGACCCCGCTCTGATGCATCTGAACGAACGCACGTTCGATGCCGCCATCGGGGCGCTGCAGGACGGCGCGGTCGTGCAGATCTTCCCTGAGGGTCAGAGTCATTCGGAGCCGTCGATGACACCGATCCGCACCGGTGCCGCCCGCATCGCGCTCCAGTCGGAGGAGCGTGGAGGTTGGAGGCTGGGGCTTCACGTGCAGCCGGTGGGGCTGACGTACACGAAGAAGAGTCGGTTCCGCGGCCGTGTTGTCGCCGCCTTCGGAGACCCCTTTGAGGTTGCGGACCTACGTGAGTCGTATACGGCCGGTGAGCGCGCGGCGGTCAGGACCCTGACCGAGCGCATCCGCGAGCGCCTCGAGAAGCTCACACTCAACTACGATCATCCTGACGATGCGGAGCTCGTAGAGGTTGCCGAGCGGCTGTACGCACGGCAGAAAAACCTCGTGCGCTATCGCGAGCGCGCGTCGATGTCGCAACGGCTACCAAGGCTTCAACGGTTCGCGGAGGGCGTGCGCTGGCTCCGTGCCACTGATCCGGATCGGCTCTCGACCCTGAGAGAGTCGGTCCGGCGATATCTGCGCCTCTTGACGCTGTTGGGCGCGAGCGAAGGCGACGTCCCTCCCACCTACAAACCGGCGGTCGTCACCCGGTATGCGATTCGCCAACTCTTCATGCTTGCCTTGGTGCTTCCGGCGGCGATGGTCGGCGTGGTGACCTGGGCGGTCCCGTTTACACTCACGCGCCGCCTCCCACAGCGTTTCCGGCCGGAGCTCGATCAAATCGCCAGCTATAAGATTGCGATCGCGCTCGTCACGTTTCCATCTTGGTTTGCCATCATGGCTCTGGCGATGTACGCGCTATTCGGAGTCGTAACCACGGTCGTCGCGGTAGTGATCCTGCCGATCACAGGGCTGGCGGCGATCGCATGGAGAGATCGACAGGTACAAGTCCGACAGGATGTGCGGGTGTTTCTCAGAGCGATGCGTCACAGACGCGGCAGAGACCGGCTGGGGGATCTTCGACGCGAGCTCGTCGAGGAGTTCGACCAGTTGGCGGAGGCCTGGCGCCTCGACCGTGAGGGCTGAGACGAGGGGTTGGGCCCTGGTCCCGGTCACGGGAACCGCCCCGACGAGTGTCGCGTTCGGTCGGATAACAAGTGCTGATCGCCGAGGGGGGGGAACTGTGAACGGACGTCAACTGTTCGGCCTGACATTCACTGCCGTGCTCGCATCGAGCTCGTGTATATCAGGGGATCCCATCTTGGATCCATTGGGAGAGGAGCTGTGCTCCCTCAACCCCAGCCTGCTGTCGGTCGATCTTCCCCCAGATGCTATTCCGGCATTGACGCAGCCGACGATGGTCGATCCCGACTCGCCGGACCTGCTCTACCTCGAGGACCGCGACCGAGTCCTCGGCGTCGTGATCAACGGCGAGGCACGGGCGTATCCGCACAACATCCTCTGGCATCACGAGATCGTGAACGACGTCATCGACGGTGTCCCCATTTCGGTGACGTATTGTCCACTGACCGGATCGGGACTGGCCTTCAACCCTTTGGTCGATGGCGTACAGCTCGACCTGGGCGTCTCCGGTCTGCTCTTTGCCAACAACCTCGTCATGTTCGATCGCATCGGGGGCGATGTGTTTGGTCCCCAACTCTCGCGTTCGGGCGAGTGTGCGATCTGGCGGGACAAGACGCTCGAGTTGATGCCGGTTCAGGAAATGAGCTGGGGCCGCTGGAGGGGACTCTACCCGAACACGACCGTGGTCTCTTCCGAGACGGGGCACGGTCGCAACTATCGCGTTTGCCCGTATGGGTCCTATGCCGAGCTCTTCAACAATCAGCTCCTCTTCCCGATGGGTGTGGACGAGACCCGGTCGTTGAAGGAGAGGGTCTTGGTGATTCGGCTCTCGGACACGGGCGGGCGCGGTTATCCGTTCGGCGAGCTCGAACACCTCGGCGAGGTCGGGGCCCTGAATGAGCTAGTGGGTGGAATCCCGACCGCGATCTTTTACGAAGCGCGCGATGGCCACGTCGCCAACGCCTTCGACGCGCGCGTGGGCGGGCAGACGCTCACGTTCGAGAGTGTGAGCGCCGGGATGTGGCGGGACGTGGAGACGGGCTCGACGTGGGGCATCGATGGAGTAGCGACGAGTGGCCCGCACCAGGGCGCACGCCTCACGGAGCGTTCGGACTCTTTCGTCGTGTTCTGGTTCGCGTGGAGACACTTCCTGCCGGACGGAGACACCTGCCTCAATTAGGTGCCTAGGCATCCCAGCAGGTCTCTTCTCCAGGGTGTGTGGCGGCGTTTCGTGAAGGGCCCATGTGGGTTTGGTACGTCGATCGACCCGATCAAGCGAGCGACGCTCGCCGCGGTCGCTGCAGCTCGGGCGCGCTGAAGTCGACCAAGTACTTGGCCCTCTCGGCCCGCAGGTCTATCGTCCGGCCCTGTCCGCGGTGTCCAACCGCGACGCGACTGAGAGGGGGCGGAGGGGGACTGGTGTCTCCGGCGGTCTTCAAAACCGTGCAGCCCGGCTAGAACCCGGGTAGGTGGGTTCGATTCCCACACGTTCCCGCCAGGTTGCTCATCCCCAGGGCTTCGTCCCCTCAGTTCGGGAGTCGAAGCCTCAGCCCGAGTTCGAAGCGCCCGTGCGGCCCGGGTCCTCCCTCCACCGTGAGAGGCTCGGGGAAGTCCTGCAGATGTGCGGACACGAAGGCGTCCGCACCGCTGAGGAAGAGGAGGAAAAGACCGAACGCGATGAGGTCTTCACGCTGCTGTTGGCGCGCTTCGGTGAGGGAGCGTAGGTCCTCTAGAGCCGCATCGGCGTCCAACGCCGTGTCGATCTCATCGACGTCTGTGACGCCCTGGGCACTCAGCTCGGCACGTATCGCGACTTCCCTGAAATCGGCGCGTGAAGACGCTTCTGACAACCTCTTTCCGGTGCGAAGAATGCCGTAGGCTGTCACACTTTCGAGAGTGAAGTAGAAGCCTGCCCGGGTGTGCGACCCGATGGAGGCGTGGCCCCAGCCGGGCAACAACACCGCGCGCAGGAAGGCGCCCCCAGGCGTGACGGTGGGGAACGCCGAGGACGCGGAATCGGGGAGCGCGGTATCGGCCTGGGCGACGACCTCCACAGGTACGGGAGGGTTTTGGGCTCGCACTGGACTCCCCCCGAACGCTGCCAGCGCCGACAGCAGCAGACCCCCGTGCACGGTGCGCTTCAAGATATGGTCCCGTCCCATTCAGTCAGCCTCGGGTCTTCACCCTCACGGAGAACCGCGTATGAGCGGTGATGTACCCAGTCACCGGTATTGATGTACCAACGACCCGAGCCGGAGTCCACGATCACCGGTACGTGGGTGTGTCCGAGAAGGACCAGGTCCAGGTCAGGTTGGCTCTCCAGCGCGCCGAGCGCCCACCGTTCCAACGCCGCGCTCCGGGCCAATTCAGATGGTCCGGGTGGAGCCCAACGGCCGTCCGTCTTGGAGATGACTCCGGCGACTCGGTCACCGAAGCGCGGGGGAAGTAGGCCGAACGCAAGCCGCGTCGGGCGCCCACGCAGAATCACACGGGCGACCCTGTACCGGAGATCTCCACGACCCAACCCATCGCCATGCGCCAGCAGCGTGCGGAGGCCGGCGAGCTCCACCACGACAGGCTCATCGTAGAGATCGATGCCGATCTCATCGCGCAGCACGCTACCGCCCCACCAGTCGTGGTTGCCCCCCATCATGGTGACGCGCACGCCGCCGTCGATGATTTCCCGGAGGAGCTCGAGCACGGCGTCGTGCCCTTGAGTGTGCCCCCACCGGTATTCGAACCAGAAATTGAAGAGATCACCGTTCAAGACGATGTGCGGGGCGGCGGCGGCGGCTTGTTCCAGCCAGCGGAGAAACGCCTCCTGCTGGATCATGGAGGTCGCGCCGAGGTGGACGTCGGAGGCGACGAGGACCGTTTTGCCGGGTTCTATCTCATGCACCCGCGAAGGTTCGCCCGAACCGGCGACGCCTGGCAGGGGTAGGACACCGATCTGGCCACGCCTAACTTCACCTCATGCTCATGCTCCGTCCGACCGCGATCCGCGCTCTCTTGCTGGCCACCTCGGGGGCCGCCGTCATGGCGGGGTGCTCTCCGAGGCAGGTCGTCGTCGTCGCGCCCGCCTTGGATGCCGAGCAGCTCGCGCTCGCGCTCGAGGACCATACGAGCCTCGAGGAGCCGATCCGGATCGTGTTCCGGTGGGAGCTGAACGAGTCCGGTGTGCGTGTTTCTGGCAGGGGGGTCGCGAGAGTGGAGCCCCCCTATAAGGCTCGACTCGACCTTTTTCTTGGCAACGGAGAGGCGATCATCAAAGCGGCCTTGGTGAACGGCCAGCTTCGCCTTCCACCGGGCGCTCCCAGGAACATCCTGCCCCCGCCTGATCTCATGTGGGGCACACTGGGTGTCTTCCGCCCGGAGTTCGGCATGGAGCTGCTTGGCGGCGACCGCCTCGAGAACGACGCGCTGCGACTTCGATTTCGATACGCGGACGGGACCGAGCTCCACTTCGGCACTCACCTGGGACTGCTGAAGACGCTGGAAGTGGTGGAGGACGGAGCCGTAGTGCAGCGAGTCGAGGTCGAGCTGAATGGCGAGAGCCGCTACCCCATCGAGGCGACGTATCGGAATCTCGCAGACTTTCGCGAGCTGAAGATCACGCGGGAGTCCGTCGAGCGCGTCGAGTCGTATCCTCCCGACATCTGGGACCCGATGGTGGGGCCTCCGAACTGACCATGCGACGTCGAGTCATCGGTGTGATTACGGTTCTGGCGAGCATGAGTCTCACAGGATGTAACTACTCGTTCCGGGCCGGCTCCTTTCCTCCGCCGCACGTGAAGACGATCGCGGTGCTCCCGTTCGAAAACGATACGAACCGCTTTGAGCTGACGGGCGAGCTGTATGACCAGCTCGTCCGGAACTTGCCGCGCGCGTTGGGCATCAGGACTGCGGGCGAGGATGTTGCCGATGCGGTGGTGCGCGGCACGATCACGAGCTACGACGTGCGCGCCCCGAACTACCGAGCCGCCGCGAACGGCCAGCCGGCCGAAGTTCTTCAGCGTCAGGTCGCGATCGTGATTACGGTGGAGATCGTCGACCTTGTCCAGAACGTGATCCTGTGGGAGTCGCGTAGCGTGACGGGGCAGGGGGAGTTCATCGAGGCCTCCGAATCAGAAGAAATCGGACGTCTCGAGGCGATCGAGTTGCTGGTCCAAAAGATTGTGGACGGGGCTCAATCTAACTGGTAGATTCGGCGCTCTTTCCAGGGGGAAAGGCCCGCCCGCCTCTTCTCCAGCCACCCGAAATCCACCAGGGAGTGACCTTGCTCCGAGCCTTCGGACTGGGCGCAATTCTCTTCGTCTTCTGGCTGCTGCTGTCGGGCCACTACACTCCGCTGCTCATCAGTTTCGGCGCGGGCTCCTCGGCGCTCGTGGTCTATTTGTCCATGCGCATGGACGTCGTCGACCACGAAGGCCTCCCCCTCCAACTCGGGGGCCGCTTCTGGCTGTACCTCCCCTGGCTCATGAAGGAGATCGTCGTAGCGAACGTCGCGGTCGCCCGGATCATCCTCGATCCGAAATTGCCCGTGAGCCCGATCATGGTGCACTTCAAGGCGAGCCAGGAGACCGATCTCGGTCGGGCGATCTATGCCAACTCGATTACGCTGACGCCCGGGACGATCACCACGGGAATCGAGGGACAGGAGCTCGAGATCCACGCGCTCACGTACCAGGACGTGGACGGTCGCGAGGAAGATGAGATGGACCGGCGGGTCAGCTGGGTTGAGCGTGGAGGAGATCGGTAGTGTTCGCCACCGCGACCGCAGGAGTGCTGGTGAGCATGTCGTTGGCGATGGTGCGCGCCGTCCTGGGGCCCACCGTGTACGACCGCGTGCTGGCCGTGAATACGTTTGGGACCAAGACCGTGCTGCTCATCGCTGTGCTCGGGTTCCTGACCGAACGGCCCGAGTTCCTCGACCTCGCGATCGTGTATGCGCTCATCAACTTCATTGGCACGATCGCGGTCCTGAAGTTCTTCGAGTACGGGGACCTCGGTCGGACCCGGCGTGTCGAGGAGGAGGCTGACTGATGGGGCTCGTCCTAGACGTCCTCAGTTGGGTCAGCATCGTAGGCGGCATGTTCTTCATGATCGTTGGGACAGTGGGCATCCTTCGGATGCCCGACATTTACACCCGTCTCCACGCCGCTGGAATGACCGACACGTTGGGGGCTGGACTCTTGCTCCTCGCGATGTGCTTTCAGGCTGGATTCGGCCTGATCATGGTGCGCCTGATCATCGTGTATGCGCTCCTGTTGTTCACCAGCCCGATCGGCACTCATGCCCTCGCGCGCGCCGCGCTGTCCGGCGGTGTCGTGCCGTACCGCGCCAAGGTGGAAGGGGACACGACATGATCGAGGTCGTCGACGTCACGCTGCTGATCCTCCTTTCGGTGACGGCCCTGGCGATCATCAGGCAGCGAAACCTCTTCGCCGCGATCATGTTGGCGGGCATCTACAGCCTGCTATCGGCCGGCCTTTTCGTGGTGATGGACGCGGTGGATGTGGCGTTCACGGAGGCGGCTGTGGGTGCCGGCATCTCGACGATACTGGTCCTCGGAACGCTCGCGCTCGTCGGGCACGAGGAGCACAAGCCGAAACACCGCCCGATCCTTCCTCTGTTTGTCGTGACGGTGACGGGAGCCATCCTCGTGTACGGCACCGTCGACCTTCCTCCATTCGGAGATCCGGCGAACCCGATTCACCATCACGTCGCACCGCACTACCTAGAGGAATCCGAGCACGAGATCGGCGTGCCCAACGTGGTGACGTCCGTGCTGGCCTCGTACCGCGGCTACGACACGATGGGTGAGACCACGGTGATCTTCGCCGCAGCCGTCGGAGTGCTTCTCCTCCTCGCCCGCGGGCCGATGCCGCGTCGAGTCCTGGTTGGAGGGCGTTGGGTCACGGTTGCAGCGGACGCCGATGAGCCGCCCGAGGAAGGCGACAAGGGTGGCGGGGACGAGACGGCCGAGGAGGCCGAACCGGGAGGCGTAGCCGATGGATGATCGGGTAATCCTCCGTGTGGGCGCGAAGATGCTCATCCCCTTCATTCTGCTCTTCGCTCTGTACGTTCAGTTCCACGGCGACTACGGGCCGGGCGGTGGCTTCCAGGCCGGCGTGATCTTCGCCGCCGGCTTCATCCTGTACGCGCTCGTCTTCGGGCTGCCGAACGTCCAAAAGGCGCTCCCGCCCAAGGCCGTGTACGTATGCTCGGCTGTCGGCGTTTTGCTCTATGCGGGCGTCGGATACGTCACGCTCGCGCTGGGCGGGAACTTTCTGGACTACGGGGTTCTCCGGCACGACCCGGAGCACGGCCAGCACCTCGGCATTCTCCTCGTCGAGCTCGGCGTGCTCATCACGGTCTTCGGGGTGATGGTGGCGGTCTTCTATGCGTTCGCGGGTCGTAGGAGGCTCGAAGCGTGAGGGCGCTGGGGCTGTTCAACTACTGGGTCGTCATCTTCCTGATGATGGTGGGCTTCTACACGCTCATCGCCCGGGGCAACCTCATCAAGAAGCTCATCGGCCTGAACATCTTCCAGACCTCGGTCTTCATCCTTTACATCACCATGGGGAAGATCACGGGGGGGACGGCACCGATCTTCGTCGAGGGCGGCGGTGACGTGGTGTATTCGAACCCGATCCCTCACGTGCTCATCCTCACGGCGATCGTCGTGGGCGTTGCCACCACCGCCCTGGGGCTGAGCCTCGTCGTGCGCATCAAAGAGGCCTACGGTACGATCGAGGAAGACGAGATCCACGACGGGAGCTTATGAGCCACCATCTCCCGGTTCTTCTCGTCGCCGTCCCGCTCGTCGCCGCGCCTATTGCGGCGCTCCTGAACCGCGCCCGGCTCTCGTGGCTCGTCGCTCTCGCGGCGAGTTGGTGGGCTCTGTATGCGGCGCTCGCGCTGCTGTCCCGCACGCTTTCCGAAGGTGTCATCCGTTACGCCCTCGGCGGATGGGCGGCGCCCTATGGCATCGAGTACGTCGTTGATCCGGTGAGCGCATGGGTGATCCTGATCATCGCGTTCATCGCCGCGGTGGTTACGCCCTACGCGTGGACCAGCGTCCAGAGAGAGATCGCCCCGGACCGAATCCCGCTCTTCTATGCGGCGTTCATCCTGTGCATGACCGGCCTGCTGGGCATCGCGGTCACCGGCGACATCTTCAACGTCTTCGTATTCCTGGAGATCTCGTCGCTGTCCACTTACGCGCTTATCGCGCTCGGCTCGGACCGGCGCGCGCTCACGGCGGCGTACCAATATCTGATCATGGGAAGCGTGGGGGCCACGTTCATCGTCATCGGCATCGGCCTGATGTACGTGATGACGGGAACGCTCAACATGGCGGATCTCGCCGAACGCCTTCCGGCCGTTTCGGACACCCGGACGATCCCGGTGGCCTTCACGTTCATGACCGTGGGCATCACGCTCAAGCTCGCGCTGTTCCCACTTCATCTGTGGCTGCCCAACGCGTACACGTACGCGCCGTCTGCAGTGACCGCCTTCATCGCGTCTACCGCCACCAAGGTCGGCGTCTATCTCTTGCTGCGGGTGTTCTTCACGGTCTTCGGCGCATCGTTCTCGTTCGATGTCATGCAGCTCGACAAGGTTCTGATGCCGCTGGCGCTCGTCGCGATCCTGACCATGTCCATGGTGGCGATCTATCAGGGGAATGTGAAACGGCTGCTCGCGTACTCCAGCGTTGCCCAGATCGGCTACATGGTGCTCGGCATCAGCATTGGCTCCGTGCTCGGCGTCACCGCCGGCATCCTCCACCTGTTCAACCACGCCCTGATGAAGGGCGCTCTCTTCATGGCGATGGGCTGCGTGATGTACAGCGTCGGCTCGGTACGGCTCGAGCGGATGAGTGGCCTCGGACGCGCGATGCCTTGGACGATGGCCGCTTTCGTCGTCGGCGGTTTGAGCTTGATCGGTGTGCCGTTCACGGTCGGCTTCGTCAGCAAGTGGTATCTCGTCCAGGCTGCGCTCGAGCAGGGGATGTGGCCGGTAGTTGCCGTCGTCATGATTGGGTCGCTGATGGCGGTGATCTACGTGTGGAAGGTGGTCGAGGTCGCTTACTTCGGTGAGGTGGACCCGGATGCGGATATCAAGGAAGCTCCGCTCGGTCTGCTCATCCCGACCTGGGGCCTGGCTCTGGCGAGTGTGTACTTCGGCATCGATGCCGGTGCCACCGCACGGGTGGCCACGCGTGCAGCCGAGATGTTGCTCGGAGTCGGCTCGTGAGCCCCGGCTTCATCGTCGCGTCGTGCTTGCTCATGCCGCTCTTCGGAGCGGCGGGCGTCCTGGTCCTGCGGAGCCGCCCAAACGCCCGAGAAGGCGCGACGCTCGTCGCGGGCGCCCTCACGTTCACGCAGGTATGGGCGCTCCTCGATCACGTGCGCGCCGGCGCGCGGCCACGCCTCGAATTGTTCGAGGTGCTGCCGGGTGTCGAGCTCGCGTTCGAGGTCGAGCCGCTCGGACTCCTCTTCGCCCTCGTCGCTTCGTTCCTGTGGATGGTCACCGCGCTCTATGCGATCGGATACATGCGGGGACACCACGAAGAGAACCAGACACGGTTCTTCTTCTTTTTCGCCGTCGCGATCGGCGCCGCGATCGGCGTGGCCTTCAGCGCCAACCTCTTCACGCTATTCGCGTTCTACGAGGTGCTCACGCTGTGCACGTTCCCGCTCGTGACCCATCACCAGACCGATGAGGCTCGGAAGGCCGGTCGGGTCTATCTGGGGATTCTGCTCACCACGTCGATCGGGTTCCAGCTGGTTGCGATCATCTGGACGTGGCAGCTGGCGGGCACCGTCGACTTCACCGAGGGTGGAATCCTGGCGGGAACGGCATCGACGGGGGTCCTTGGTGTCATCCTCGTATTGTTCGTCTTCGGTGTCGGCAAGGCCGCCGTGATGCCCTTCCACAGATGGCTTCCCGCCGCCATGGTCGCGCCCACACCCGTGTCCGCGCTCCTCCATGCGGTGGCCGTCGTGAAGGCAGGTGTGTTCACGGTGCTGAAGGTCTCAGTCTACGTGTTCGGCATCGACCTTCTCGGGACGCTCACGGTAACGATGTGGTTAGCCTGGGCTGCTGCCAGCACGATCATTCTGGGATCGCTCGTCGCGCTCCGGAAGGACAACCTCAAGGCACGGCTCGCCTATTCGACGATCAGCCAGCTCTCGTACATCGTCCTGGGAGCACTGCTCGCAAACGAATGGGGCATCATCGGCGGCGGCATGCACATCGCGATGCACGCCTTCGGCAAGATCACGCTCTTCTTCGCGGCGGGTGCCGTACTGGTGGCTGCCCACAAGAAGGACATCAGCCAGATGCACGGTCTGGGACGGACCATGCCGATCACGTTCGGCGCTTTCTTCATCGGGTCCCTGTCGATCATCGGCCTGCCGCCGGCGGGCGGAAGCTGGAGCAAGTGGTTCCTCGGTATGGGGACGCTCGAGGCGGGGCAGATAGGCCTGCTCGCTGTTCTGATGGTCAGCTCCCTTCTGGGCCTCTACTACCTGCTAGAGGTCCCGGTGAAGGCGTTCTTCTTCGCACCTCCTGAGGGGGCGCAGCACGAGGGGATCCACGAGGCGCCCTGGCCGGCCCTGGTCGCGATGATCGTTACCGCGACCGCGACGGTCGGCCTCTTCGTGTACCCGGATCTCGCCTTCGAACTCATGTCGATGGTCGTATCCGGAGGTGCTCAGTGAGCCACGAGCACCATGACCACGCGCCCCAAGAGCCTATCGGTTGGATGGATAAACCGGACGTCGTGAAGCGTGTGTTCACGGTCTTTTATGCCATCTGCGTGGTGCTCTTCTTGGCGGAGCTCGTCTTGATGGGCACCGAGAATGCGCACCCGCACCCGCTCGAGGAGCGCATGCGCTACCTGGTGTATCCGGTGTTCGGCTTCATCTCCTTCTGGTTTCTCGTTCTGGTCGCAAAGCCGATGCGCGGGCTGCTGATCCGTCCCGAGGACTACTACGACGGCGGGGACGATGCTGAGTAGTATCCCGCCCTTCGTCCTCTTCTTCGTGGGCGCGCTCGCTGTCGCGTTTACTAAGGGCACGGCGCGCAAGGCACTCCTCCTGGCGATCCCCATCGTGGGCGGCCTCAATCTGTGGTTTGGGGTCGAGCCGGGGATCCATCAGCAGTTCGAGTTTCTCGGGTACACCCTCGTCCCGTATCGCGCGGACAAGCTGAGCTTGCTCTTCGGATACCTGTTCCATATCGCGGCCTTCATCGGCTTCGTCTACGCGCTCCACCTGGGCGACGACGCTCCGGAAGGATCGGTCGCGGGGGACGTTGGAGAGGAGGACGTCAGCGGGAACGCCCGGGCGGGACTCCAGCACGTTTCGGCGATGCTCTACGCCGGCAGCGCCCTGGGAGCGGTTTTCGCGGGCGACCTCATCACGCTGTTCGTATTCTGGGAGCTGCTCGCGCTCACGTCGGCCTTCCTCGTGTGGGCGCGTGGCTCGGAGCGCTCCCTCGAGGCCGGCTTCCGGTACTTGGTGATCCACGTGGTCTCGGGCGTCTTGCTCCTCTCCGGTGCCCTGATGATCGCGCGCGAAACTGGGTCGATCGAGTTCGGGGCGCTGGCCGGTGCGGATGGGGCGGTCGGCTCACTCGCCGCATGGCTCATTCTGGCGTCGTTCGGGATCAAGGCGGGCTTCCCGCTCGTGCACAATTGGATCACCGAGGCCTATCCGGAGAGCACCCCAACGGGCACGGTCTTCCTCAGTGCTTTTACGACCAAGGTCGCGGTGTACGCTCTTGCCCGAGGGTACGCAGGGACCGAGATCCTCATCTACATCGGGACGCTCATGACGTTCTTCCCGATCTTCTACGCGGTCCTCGAGAACGATCTCCGCCGGGTCCTCGGGTACTCGATGATCAACCAGATCGGGTTCATGGTGGCCGGCATCGGCATCGGCTCAGCGATGGCGGTGAACGGAGCGGTCGCCCACGCTTTCGCCGACGTCATCTTCAAGGGCCTACTCTTCATGTCGATGGGTGCGGTGCTGACCATGACCGGGCGCACGAAGGGCACGGATCTGGGTGGGCTCTACAAGACGATGCCCAAGACTGCCTTCCTGTGCATCGTGGGAGCGATGGCGATCTCGGCGTTCCCTCTCTTCAGCGCGTTCGTTACCAAGTCGATGATCATGGTCGCGGCCATCGAAGAGCATCATTACATCGTTTGGCTCTTCATGCTCTTCGCATCGGCGGGCGTTCTCGAGCACGCGGGCATCAAGATCCCGTTCTTCGCGTTCTTCGCGCATGATTCCGGGATCCGCGCTAAGGAGCCGCCGAAGAACATGTTGGTCGCCATGTCGATCGGCGCCCTGCTGTGTGTCCTGATCGGCGTATTTCCGAGCCAGCTCTATGCGCTGCTCCCCATGGAGATGGAGTACCATGCGTACGACATGAGGCACGTCGTCACGCAGCTTCAGCTTCTGTGCTTCGGGGCGCTCGGCTTCATCACACTCATGAAAACGGGCGTCTATCCCGACGAGAAGCGCGCGGTGCACGTAGACGCCGAGTGGCTCTACAGGAAGGCGGGACCGTGGGTGGTCGGGACCGTGGGGCGCCTCGTGGGTCGAGCGGACGCTTATGTACGTTCGTCGGTCCTGGAGCTGGTCGACTCGATCATGAGTGGCGCGGCGCGGGCCCACGGTCCGATTGGGCCGCTGGCTCGGAGCTGGCCGACGGGGAGCATGGTCCTATGGGTGGCCATTCTTCTCGCTGGCTATCTGCTCTTCTATCTCTGACGGGCTGCCACCCTCTATCGCCTTAGTGGAGTCGGAGGGGACATGAATCGTCGGGACCCGGCAACGAAGCTCTTTACGCAGGCCGACCTCATCGACCGTCACGGGCCTACACGGACGCATGTGCTCGCGTTTACCAATGGCTGTTTCGACGTTCTGCACGCTGGGCACATCGTGTGCCTCTTCGAAGCCTCGAAGCTGGGCGACCAGCTCGTGGTGGCCGTGAACTCCAACGCTTCGATGCGCATGCTCGATAAGGGCCCGGACCGGCCCATCGTCGACGAGGCCGATCGGGTGCACGTTGTTGCAGCATTGGAGTCGGTCGACGCGGTGTGCCTTTTTGAAGAGGAGACGCCGCTGCGTTTGATTGAGGCGCTGCAACCTGATGTGCTCGTGAAGGGCGCGGACTACCGTCGCGAGGACCTCCCGGGTGCCGACGTCGTCGAGGCCCGCGGGGGACGAGTCGTCCTGATTCCCCTCGTAGAAGGACAATCGACCCGCGATCTCGTGGGTCGCATCAAAGGTGAAAGACCATGAGTGGAAGAGAGTCTGGACGCAGGCCAGATGAGCTTCGCCGCATCGTGATCGACACCGATGTGGCACCGTACGCCGAAGGATCGTGCTTGATCTCGGCCGGAAGCACTCGCGTGCTCTGCACGGCGTCCGTGCAGTCCGGCGTCCCCCGTTGGCGCGAATCGAGCGGAGCAGGGTGGGTCACCGCGGAATACGCGATGCTCCCGCGAGCGACGCACACACGCACCCGCAGAGAGCGTTCTGGTGCGAAGGGACGCACCCAGGAAATCCAGCGATTGATCGGCCGGTCACTGCGGTCTGTAACGGACATGGAAGTCATGGGTGAGCATACCGTCACCGTCGACTGCGACGTTCTTCAAGCGGACGGTGGGACCAGAACAGCGTCGATCACGGGCGCATGCGTGGCCCTCGCGTTAGCCGGTGATTGGCTCGTGGGTGAGGGGTTGGCCGATCGGAATCCGATGCGCGAGCGCGTCGCCGCCGTGAGCGTGGGACTCATCGGGGGCGAGGTTTGGCTCGATCTCGACTATGTGGAGGATTCGAGTGCGCAGGTCGACATGAACGTGGTCGGCACGCAGGGTGGCGGGCTGGTGGAAGTCCAGGGGACGGCGGAGGGTGATCCGTTCCCCCGCTCATCGCTTGACGAGCTACTCGACCTTGCGACTGCCGGACTCGAGACGCTTTTTGCGGCCCAGGCGAGTGCGTTGGGTGGCGACTGAGTTGAGGCTGCTTCTCGCGACCCGCAGTGTAGACAAGGCTGGGGAGATTCGCCGGATCCTCAGGGGTGTGCCGGATCTAGAGATAGTTGACCTGGAGGCGGCGGGTTTTCCGCCATCGGCCGAAGAGGACGAGCTCGAGCCCTTTGACACATTCGAAGCCAACGCCCGCTCAAAGGCAGAGTACTTCCATCGCCTGACTGGGCTGCCCACCGTGGCGGACGACTCCGGTCTCGAGGTCGACGCACTGAACGGTGCCCCTGGCGTTAGATCGAAGCGGTTCTCACCTGAACAGGGGCTGGACGGCGAAGCGCTGGACGAGGCCAACAACCGATATCTGATGGAACGCCTGAAACACGTCGCACCTGCGGACCGCACGGGCCGGTACGTGTGTGCAGCGGTCTTGGTCCGCTCTGAGGGGGCGCCGATCGTGGTGCGTGGGGAGGCAGAGGGTCGGATCCTCGATGCCGCGCAGGGCTCTGGAGGCTTCGGCTACGATCCGTATTTCCTGGACCCTGCCACAGGCGTGAGCTTCGCTGAGTTGCCAATGGACGAGAAAAACCTACGAAGCCACCGGGGCGGCGCCTTCCGAGCGCTGGCTGAACGGTTGCAGGAGAGGGACTGACGATGCCTGAGCCCCGAGTCGACCCATTCGAGATTGCTCCTACCGAGGATGGCACGCGCCTGGCGATCCAATGGAAGGACGACGTGAGGTCCGAATATCTGCCTCGATATCTTCGGACCATGTGTCCGTGCGCCGGATGCGTCGATGAGATGAGCGGTGAGCGCACGCTGGCGGCGGAGTCGATAGACCCGAACGTCTACCCTACGGCGATTCACTACGTCGGACAGTATGCCCTGCAGTTCGTCTGGAGCGATGGGCACTCGTCCGGCATCTACACGTTCGAATACCTACGGGAGCTTTGGGACGCGCGAACGACCTAGCGGTGTGTCGCTAGCGTCTCCTCGTCCAGATGACGAGCACGCCACAGAAGTTGGCCATGTTACCGGCCCCCGTGCCGGTCATCGGCGTACCGATCCCGTATTCGAGCGGAATCTCGGCGGCTCTGCGGTAGATCTCGATGCCTTGGATCGTATTCTTCGGGACGAGCATGCCGAGCGTCATCCCCATCTCGGGGTTGTTCTCGGTCCGCATGCCATCGATGTACAACAGCGGATCGCACCAGTCTCCGGCGGGCGTCCTCAACCTGACCGCGTCGCCGAGGTAGTAATTGGACCCGCCGCCGACGGCGCCCACCCCGACCCCTGGGATGTTCCGGAAGAGTTGCGCTGTGCTCAAGGCAGCCGACTGCTCGATCATATAGGGCGTCAGGAAGTGCCCGACGCCGCGATTGTACCGCGCGACGAAGCCGTTCTGAACAAGCGAGTGCTGCCGTATGGGTCGGTTGAATTCGACGACCAGGTCCTCGATCGGGAGCGCAAACGGTTTCATGCGGTACTCGATCGTCATCTCCGAGTCCTCGCCGAGCTCGAATACCCCCGCAGCCACAGCGCCGTATCCGAGGGCATCGGCAAGCACCAGGTAGTCACCCGGCCTATTCGTGCTCAGGGAGAAGAACCCGTTGTCGTTGGTGTAGGCGACGTCCACAGTGTCTCCGCCCGCCCCCACGAGAACCATCTGTCCGAGCTGGATTCGGCGTTCGACGCCAGCCTCCATGAGGACACCGTTGATCGTCTGCGCCTGCAAAGGCGATACGGTGGAGATGGCGAGTATGCCAGCGACGGCGACTGTTGCGCCGATGAATCGAAGGTTCTTGATGCTCATAACGTGTCGTGGTCCGACTTGTTAGGGTGTTCGTTCGACCTATTAACCTCAGAGCTCCCCGTCTTGTTCCGACCTTTTACGGGGTGCGTTCATCATCGTACGCCTGTACTCGCATAAGATGACGTCGAGCTTCAATAATTTGACACGTAAGGGGGTGTCCGCGTTAGCCCTGAACGTGAACGTTGGCCATTACATTCCTGGCCGAAGACGCGTTTTTCCATGTGGCAGCGCGAATGGGCACCCTCAATCGCCCTCCGTGCAGGACTCACAACGAGCGAGCTCATGCCCCGTACAACCCCGTTTCAATCCCGCCTGGAGCCGCTGAACCACACGGGCGTATGGAAACATTGGTCCGGATATCTCGTCGCGCCGCAATACCAATATTCGGCAAACGCCGAGTACTACTCAATAAGGAACTCGGTGTCGGTGTTGGATACCTCACCACTCTTCAAGTACCGGTTCACCGGAACCGACGCGGGGTCGCTACTCGAGCGGGTCCTCGCGCGCGACATCGGCGGTTGCGGCGTCGGGCGAGCCCAGTACACGTGTTGGTGCGATGAACGCGGATTTGTCTTGCAGGATGGGGTCGTGATGCAGGTAGCCCCCGGAGAGTACTGGCTCACAGCGGCGGAGCCTACGCTCCGGTACTTCCGCAATATCGCTCGCGAGATGACTGGCGCAGACGTTGTCATCGAGGACGTCTCCGCCGACTTCGGGATCCTGGCGCTTCAGGGACCCCACGCGCATCGCGTGATCAGTCAGCTCACCGATGCCGCGACCCCTCTCAAGTACTTCGGCGTTGCGCAGACCCGACTGGAGGGCTGCGAGGTCACGGTGTCGCGGACGGGATACACCGGCGACCTCGGGTACGAGCTGTGGATTCGTGCGGAGGATGCCGGAACGATCTGGGATGCTCTGATGGCTGCAGGGAAGGGCCACAACATCACTCCGATCGGAACTACCGCGCTCAAGATGGCGAGGGTCGAGGCGGGGTTGCTCCTGATGGGTGCCGACTTCCACATGTCCCGGTTCGCTTGGGTGGACGCGCAACGCGAGACGCCCAACGAGCTCGGTTGGGGCTGGATGTTCAGAAAGCTCGCCGAGGACGGCCGGACCTTCATCGGGCGTTCTGCGATCGAAGCGGAACTCGAGCAGGGGACCAGTCGGTGGAAGACCGTGGGACTGGCCGTGGACTGGGACGACTACGAGCGAGTCTTCACGGATGCTGGCATCTTGCCCCCGCGCCATGAAGTCTACTCCGAGTCTACCATGAGTATCTATCGGCGCGGCGGAAAGGAATGGGACTACGCCGGATATGCGAGCAGCTTCCTCACATCGTCCCTCCTGAGAAAGCCGATCGCTCTCGCCAAGCTGCCACTGGATCTGGCGGAGACCGGGTCTGAGGTCGATCTCGAGGTAGCAGTTATCCGGCAACCCAAGAATGTCCTGGCTCGGGTCGCCCGGATGCCGTTCTTCAACCCGCCCCGCAAGACCGCCCTCATGAACGGGAGCGCAGCCTGATGCCGACGCCTGAGACGTACGACGCGATCGTCATCGGCGGTGGTCACAACGGTCTGGTCAACGCCGGATACCTCGCGAAGGCCGGCCTGAACACGCTGGTGCTCGAGCGGAGGCACCTCGTCGGCGGTGCCGCCATCACAGAGGAGGTCGTGCCCGGCTTCAAGTTCACGACCTTCTCGTATGCTCTGAGCCTGCTGCGCCCGCAGATCGTCCAGGACCTGGAGCTCGTGAAGCACGGCCTGATGGTGCTACCCATGCTCAACACGTTTCAACCGGGCCTCGACGGCGAGTATCTCTTTCTCGGACCGGATGCGGACGCCAACTATCATGAGATCGCTCGCCACTCGATCGAGGACGCCGAGGCATCCCGCGAGTTGGACCATCTGATCAGCCGACTTGCCCGCGCGCTCAAGCCGTGGATGGACCGGATTCCACCCAACTCCCTCAGCTCGGATCCCACAGAGGTCGCCGCCATGGCGGAGCTCCGCGAGTACATGGCGGAGCTCGACCCAGAGGTGCGGGAGTTGATGGAGAAATTCACGAGTTGCAGCGCCGCCGAGATCCTGGACGAGTACTTTGAGACGGATCTGGTGAAGGGGCTCTATGCCTCGAGCGGCATCATCGGCAGCAAGGTCGGCCCCCGGGACAAGGAGTCCGCGCTCGTCTGGCTGTTCCACAAGATGGGCGACTTCGACGGCGTCCCGGGCCAATGGGGCTTCCACAAGGGGGGGAACGGTGGGTTCACTCAGGTCCTGGCGCGCGCGTTGGAGGACTTTGGAGGCACGATCAGAACCGAGGCGGCCGTTGAGCGCGTCCTGTATGAAGACGGGCGAGCCGTCGGCGTATCGCTCCAGGACGGCACCGTGATCAACGCAGACCTCGTCGTGAGCGCGCTCGACCCCCGGCAGACGTTCACGCGGCTAGTTGACCCCGATGACATGCCTCCAGACCTCGTGCGTCACATCACCGACTACAAGTTCCAGGGCAGCGCCGCCAAGGTAAACTTCGCGCTGTCAGGCATTCCTCAGTTCCCTGGTCTCGAAGGTCGTGAAGACATCTACATGGGCTTCACCAACATCGGGCCCTCGATCGCTTACCTCGAAGAGGCGTTCGCAGACTGCAAGGCCGGTCGATTCAGCAGGCGGCCGTTCCTGGATTGCTGCGTCCAGTCCACGATTGATCCCGACATGACGCCGCCCGGAAAGCACATCATGTCGGCCTTCGTCATGTACGCCCCATATCATCTGTCTGAAAGCGACTGGGAAACCGAGAGGGAGAATCTCGGCGACACGGTTCAGTCCACCATCGAAGAGTTCTTCCCGGGCTTCAGCGACCTGGTGCTGCATCGCGAGATCATCACACCCCTCGATATCGAACGCCTCGTGGGCTTGAGTGAGGGGAACATCTTCGCCGGCGAGCTCTTTGAATCACAGCTCTTTCTCAATCGGCCCGCACCGGGCTGGAACCAGTACAGAACGCCGATCGAGGGCTACTACCAGTGTGGATCGGGAACCCACCCAGGGGGGTGCGTCACGGGCGGTCCGGGCTGGCTCGCAGCCCAGCAGATCCTCGGCGATCGGGCGGACTAGTGGCCTGTAGCGACCATCTGTCACGGGCCACTGGCGTGCTGCTGCTTCCTGGCTTTCTTCGAAACGAGGTTGGCTGATGGCGAGAATGCCTCGGATCGACAGCGCTGCCGCATTCTGGCTCTTTTTGCTTGGAGCGCTGGCCTTGCTGGGGTTGAATCTGGACTTCCCGCTTTGGGAGCCCTGGGAGCCCAAGAACGCCCGTACTGCGGTGGAAATGGTGCAGCGGGGCGACCTCCTGACGCCTTTCTTCCGGGACGATCCCCGCTTTTTCAAGCCGCCTCTCATGTACTGGCTGATGGCGCCCGGCTACGCGCTGTTCGGCCTCAACGAGGTCGCGATGCGGCTGCCTTTCGTGCTGATCGCCGTTGCTGGACTCGGCACCTTCGTGTACGCGTTGCGCCGCCTGTTCAGCGCATCGGTGGGCTACTTGTCTGCGGTGGTTCTGCTGACCTCTCCGATGTTCTTCTTCCTGGCACGGCAGCTCACGACAGACGCGATACTCGTGTCGTTCCTGATGATCGCGCTGTCGCTGACCGCCCTCGCTCTGTTCCGCGAAGAGCGACGCACCCCGCACCTGGTGCTCGCGTATTTGGCCGGCGCCTGTGCTGTCCTGTCAAAGGGTCCCCTCGCCCTCTTTCTGCTCGCAGGCACCCTCGGACTTTACGGGGTCGCCACGCTGATCATGGATCCCGAGAGTCGGCGCACACCTTTCGCCTCGACGACGCAGTTTCGTTCTCCCCCTATTGGCTGCTCGGCATGGGCGAAAGCGCCACCTTCAAGAGTTATCGGACCCGTGCCGGTATCGGAACGACGATCGCGAGGACGTTGTCGATCTCGGCCGCGTTCACTCCGACACCTGGCGCTCCGGAGGGCTCGACGGCCACGTCGGGGGGCTTCGGCGTGCGCTTCTCGCTGTTCGATGGTGAGATCAAAGACGCTTTCAACAGCGAGCTTCTGACGCTCATCGATCGGGTGCAGGAGTCGGCGGGGGCCGGGCTGAGCGTAGTCGCGGCGATACTCGATGCTGACCCAGACTATCAGCGCCTGAGTACCGCGTTGACGGCGATCGAGCGTGAGATCGACGCGGTGATCGACGGAGGCGGTGAGGCCACGGAAGAACAGGCGGCTGTGTTGACCTCTCTCCTCGACCTCCTGGCGGCGCGGACCGAAGCCGTCACCACCGATTCACTCAAAGCCCTACGCGCGCCGATTCAGGAGCAACTCGCCAAGACCCGGCTCCGTAGAACAGGCTTCAAGCTGGACGTCGCCGCCGGCGTCTCGCTCGACTTCCCGGACCGTTCGACACTCGACTCGGATGTCACTCGGGGTGGGGGTTGGCTCACGGGCGGATACGAATGGGACGGGGGCGTGGCCCTCGGGGTCGCGTGGCACCTCTGGGCGCCGAGCAACACCGGATCCAACTCGTTCGATTTGGGCGGGCGCCTCGATTTCGACAACGATCGCTTCACGCTCTCGTTCGAGACGGTCCATCGATGGCGGACCGAGGTGGAGACGATGGACTTCGTTCCCCTCGCGCTTTCGGGTGACCCCAACGCTCCGATTACGCAGATCGCCGTGGGGGACTGCACCTGGCGGGTCTCAGGGGGTGTGGACTACGAGATGGGCCAGAACAAGACACTTTCGTTCACGTTCGGCCGAAACTTCAGCGGAGAAAGGAGCAGCAACTTGATCGCGGCTCTGAACTTCCTGGTTGGGCTCGGCACGGATCGCCTGGGTCCGCTACTCGGAGGATAGAGGCCGACTGGAGCCGGGGGGGGCAGCCCCGACTACTGCGCGATCAGGCGGTCGCTCACAACGAGTCGCGGCAGGCCTGCCCGCGCGAGCTCTGCGTTCAGTCGCGTCAGGTCTTCGGTCAGCAGTAGCTCGAGCACCGCCATCGTCTCCTCCAGCTCGGCCGATAGCTCTGCGTAGACGCGGCGATATGCGTCCGTCGGGGCCGCGTCGCCCCGTTCCAATCGACTGCGCAGGCCGGTAAGACGGTCGTTCAGCCGGATCGGGAACGCGATCTTGTCCTTGGGACTCTGATTCCTGACCTGGTAGAGATCGGCCTCGACCGCGCTGATATCGTCCGCGAACTCGTTCGCTGACTCGCGCAGCTCCGGGTCCGTGTTTTCTGCGAGGCTGGTCTGGAGCTGACCCCGCAGGTCCCGGATCAAGAGGATCGACGAGTTCGCCTCGCTCTCCGCATCCCGGATCTGGAGCGCCAGATCGAACTGAGCGATCAAGTCTGCGTCGGTCGCGTTTGTGAGGCGCGGGTCGCGCAGCAGGTCGAACGACGCGGCCTGAACGCTCCCGTCGACGGTGAGGCGGGCCCGGTACCGACCCGGCGCTGCCCACGGCCCGTTCGCCGGGTTGCCGCCCTCGAGAACGATGCCTGCGAACGTCACCGCACCGGAGTAGCGGAGGTTCCACGTCGCTCGATGCGTTCCCTCGTCGCGCGTACCGTCGAAAAGTGTGCGGACTACATCCCCGTCCGCATCGAGCACGTCGAGACGGACGCTTCGATTCGATCCGCTAACGAAGTAGTCGACGACGGCGGGAACGGACCGTCTGATCGCATCGGCCGGCTCGAATAGATGAGCATCGGCCGCCCACACGTCGTTACGGATCTGGCGAACAGTCTCGATATCGTCCAGCACCCAGAACGATCGGCCATGCGTGGAGATCACCAGATCGCGATTCTGCACCGCGAGCCCGGTGACCGGAGTGTCGGGGAGATCGAAGGATAAGGGCGCCCAATCGGCCCCGTCGTTGAAGGAGATGTACACACCGTGCTCAGTGCCGGCGTAGAGAAGCCCCGATCGATACGGGTCCTCACGGACCACACGCACGAAGTCGCCCGCGGGGATGCCTCTGACGATTCTCGTCCAGCTCTCGCCGTAGTCGTCCGTCTTCCACGCGTATGGCGCCCGATCATCCATCTCGTAACGAATACCGGCCACATATGCTGTCGCGGCGTTGTGCCGCGAGACATCGATCGTCATCACCCGGGTGTGGGTGGGCATGTCCGGAGGAGTGACGTCGCTCCAACTCTCACCCGAGTCCCGTGATATGTGCACGAGGCCGTCGTCAGAGCCGGTCCAGATCGTCGCCTCGTCATGGGGCGAGGGAGCGATCGCATAGAGTGTCGCGTAGATCTCCGGTCCATCCTGGTCCTTTACGACAGGGCCGCCGGAGTCGTCCAGCGTACCGGGGTCGGCGCGGGTCAGATCCGGGCTGATCCTCCTCCAGTGTGCCCCCTCGTCGGAGGACTTCCACAGGTGCTGCGAGCCGACGTACAGCGCGTCGGGTGCGGCCTCCGACACGGCTATGGGATAGGTCCAGTTCCACCGCTCGGGCATGTCCCGTGCCGGCTCGCCCATGACGATGCGAGGATACGGTTGGATGTCCCGGACGATACCCGTGGCACGGTCGTAGCGCGTGAGCGCGTTGGTCGCACCGGCGTAGAAGATGTCCGGGTCGTCGGGGTGGGGGGCCACGTAGCCGCTCTCGCCGCCCCCCACGGAATACATCCACTCGGTGCTGACGCCCCGCGGGTTGCTCAGGTGACCCGGCTCGGATGATACGCAGACGGTAGAGTTGTCCTGCTGCGCCCCACATGCGTGGTATGGAAAGTCGGTCGTCGTCGCGAGTCGGTAGATCTGCGCCGTAGGATACCGCATCCCGGTCCACGTGAGTCCTCCGTTCACCGAGACGACACCTCCGCCGTCGTTTCCGTCGATCATGCGCCGCGGGTTCGCTGGGTCGATCCAGAGGTCGTGGTGATCGGCGTGCGTCTCGCGAACGGTCTCCAGCGTCCGGCCCGCATCTGTCGACTTCATGAGCCGGAAGTTGAGGATGTAGATGGTGTTGCGGTCGACCGGGTCGGCTTGGATGCGCTGGAAGTAGAACGCGCGCTGCCATATGTCCCGGTGCGCGTTCACCAGCGCCCAAGTCAGTCCTCCGTCGTCGGACATGTAGAGGCCGCCTTCCTCGGCCTCGACATTGGCCCACACCCTATCGGAGTCGGCCCCGGATACGGTGACGGTGATCTTGCCGAGCACGCCGGAAGGGAAGCCCGGGGCGCCGGTCAGCTCAGACCACGTGTCTCCGCCGTCCGTCGTCTTGAAGATCCCCGAGCCGGGTCCGCCGCTCCAGAGCTGCCAGGGCCTCCGGTACACTTCCCAGAGGGTCGCGTACAAGACGTCCGGATCGTTCGGATCCATGACGAGGTCGACGGCACCGGTTCGGTCATCCCGGAAGAGGACCTTGTCCCAAGTGCTGCCGCCGTCCGTGGTTCGAAAGACGCCTCGGTCGGGACTGGAGCCGAACGGGTGGCCCAGCGCGGCGACGTAGGCCCGCTCCGGATTGGTCGGGTGCACGCGAATACGCCCGATCGCGTGGGTATCCTCGAGCCCGAGGTGACGCCAGCTGAGTCCTCCGTCGTCGGAGCGGTACACGCCGTCGCCCTGGAGCACATTCGCCCGCAGCTGCACTTCACCCATCCCGATGTAGACCACATCAGGGTTCGACCCCGCGACGGTCACCGCGCCCACCGAAGCACTCCCGATCTGACCGTCGGTTACCGCGATCCAGGACGACCCTCCGTCCGTGGTCTTGAACAGCCCGCCGCCCGTGGCGCCGAAGAAGTATTCGAACGGGCGATCGGTGTGTCCCGCGACTGCGATCGAGCGTCCACCACGGTCTGGGCCGATCGATCGCCACTCGAGCGGCGGCAGGAGCGCCGCCTCGTCCCGATCCGATTGCGACGATGCAGGGCACGCAAGCATTGCGAAAAACGCGGCACAGATCAGCGTCGGGCGTCTCACCATCATTCCTCCTGGCCAACCCCTCACTACAGGGATGATGGGGCAACCGCGGCCCCGTTGAAGTCATCGATGAGCTCGTCCCAGACGGGCACCAGCTCGCGCAGGCCGAGCCAGAAGTCTTGGCTGCGGCGAGCCTCGAAGTCGGCCAGCTCCACACCCTGCTGCTCGACCCAGGTGAAGTAGCCCAGGTTGAAGATTCGGTCGCGGTCGCGATCGGTCAGGACCAACAGCTCACGATCGTCGGACCCAGCCAGGTCATCGGCGAAGACGGCCGCCGCCGCATCGGTGTCGAAGCGCCCGTCGAACCGCACGGCCAGCGTCTTTTTCGCCTCGCTGGCGTACATCTCGGCGCCGTCCGTCGCCACCGTCAGGACCGCGTCGTCGGCGCTCAGCTGCCAGTGCTTCGCCAGTTCGATCGCCGCGAGCACGTTGCACAGGCTGGATAGGCCGAAGTGTCCCATGGCGTCGAGGAGTTCACCCGAGAGCCCGCGCTCCTTCGCCAGCCACGTTTTGCCAATATCGCTGTTGAAGAGCACGTTGAGTGCGTCGGTGCTGCGGTCGGAGATGGCGGCCACCACGTCGGTATTCATCACGTTGTGGATCAGTGGGATGTGCTTGTCTCCGATGCCCTGGATGTTGTGCTCGCCGAAACCGTTGCACAGCATCGTCGGGCACTGAAGGGCCTCGGCCGCAACGATGCGCGTGCCGTAGAGCTCCTTGAGGTGGTCGCCCGCCCCGATCGTCCCCGCTGAACCGGTGGCGCAGACGAACCCCGAAAGTGCGAGTCCGGGACGCTCGGCGCGCACGGCCTCGAAGACGCGCTCGAAGGCTCGCCCTGTCACGAGCCAGTGCACGAGGTGATTGCCGAACTCGCAGAACTGGTTGAACACGAGGTTGTCCGGGTCGGCGGCCAGCAAGGCGCAGCGGTCGTATATCTCCTTGACGTTGCTCTCCGTGCCCGGCGTACGCACTACGTCCGAGGGGTCGTCCGTCCAGCGGGCGAGCCACTCGAAGCGCTCGGCGCTCATGCCCTCGGGGAGCACGGCCACTCCGCGGCATCCAAGCACCCTCGAGATCGCCACGCCACCACGACAGTAGTTGCCAGTGGACGGCCAGATGGCGCGGTGGCGTGCGGGGTCGAAGCGGCCCGTAACAAGGCGTGGCACGAGGCAGGCGTAGGCGGCGAGCACCTTGTGTGTCGCGATCAAAGGGAAGCGGTCGCCAAACACCACGATGATGGGTGCGGCCACACCGGTCAGCTCCTCGGGCAGCACGACATGGCGCGGGACGTCCACGAGCGCGCGACGGTCGTCGCCGTTGTGCCAGTGCACACGGAATAGGTTGCGCGCGTCTGATGCGTCCGGACCGACCTCCTCCAGGTGCCGATGCACTGTCGTGGGGATCGTGGTCGGATCCGCGAGCTCCGAGAGCCGAGGCAGCGTCGTCCCTGTCTCCGTGAAGCGCTTCACGGTCCGGGCGAGTACGGCCTCGTCGACGACCTCCCGCTCCAAGCCTAGGTTGCTCATAGAATCCATCGTAGGGTGGTTAAGTCCGGATCGGCAATAGACCCTTCGGCCCATTGGCGGCGGGGCGTCGTTGTGCCCTCATGGGCACTCGTCGACGGTCGAGTCCTGCACCGACGTGACGGTGACGCCTCCGTCGTCATCCTGGTCGAGATCGCTTGCGCCGCGTCCCACGCGGATAGCATCCTAACTCGGCCTGATTTTGGCCGGGGGTCCCCCTGATGTCCGATGCTCTGGAGTCAACGCGAGCTAGGCGAAGGTGGCGTGGCCCCAGCTGCGAATCGGCAACTGCGGGCACGCGGGGCGACCCATTGGGGGAGGACTAGAGGTGGCAACGAAAGACGACCGTCCGTCGGACGACCCAGAGCTCGAGAACGCCAGGGGTTTGAACAGGCGAGACTTCGTCAAGAAAGGAGTCGTTGTCGGGCTGGGTTCGGCAGCTCTGCTGGAGACAGCGGAGGCGGAAGCTGAAGTCCGGCCGAGCGGCGCCGAGCAAACCGTCTGGCACTATGAGGCAGATATCGTCATCGCCGGAGGCGGGTGCGCAGGCCTGACTGCGGCCATTCGAGCCATGGATCTCGGGGCCAGTGTGCTTGTGGTCGATCAGAACTTCGACCTCGGTGGCCGTATGCTGCACAGCGCGGCCCGGATGTCACTCGGCGGCGGCGACCCGGTTCAGCTGCGAGATATGAGGGGCGAGAGCGATCGGGAGGGGCTCATTACGGTGGCCCCCATCGAAGACCCGGAGGAGCTGGATGACAGCATCGAGCTCCTGTTCACGGATATCACCGACTGGTCGGTCCTCGACCCCAAGGGTCAGGCTCCCTACAGGTACAACGAGCGAGAGTTGGCACGTGCCTGGGCCGAGAACTGTCCCGCGACGCGGCAGTTCCTGATCGACAACTACGTCCGCTTCTCGAGGGTCAGCGGTACGCATGGCGGCGGAGGGCTGTCGCGCGCGCGGCTGGCGACCTGCTTCCTCATGCTGGGCGACAAGACGGACATCAAGGCGGGCACGATCACGGTGGAGGACGCAGGCGTCGCCGATCGGGAGCGCTCGAGTTTGTTCGCGCCCCTGCGGATGGGTAACGGGAGCCGGATGGTTGGACCCAATGCCGTGGTCAACGGCGCTGCGCTGTCCCGGTCGCTTGAGTTCTCGGCCCGTGAGAAGGGCATCGAGTTCATGCTTCACCGCCGTTTCGACGAGATCATTCGCGAGGAGCCCGTCGCGGGCAGGGTTCTCGGGATAAGGGCACACTATTCGCCACGGCATCACCCTGAAACAGGCGAGCTCCTTCAGAGCCTTTGGCAGAACGGCAACATCGACGAGCAGCGTGAAACCGTGAACATCAGGGCTCGCCAGGCCGTCATCCTCGCCAGCGGCGGTCACGCGGGAAACCCGGAGGTCCGCAGCATGTTTTACCCGGCCCTTCGCGAACCCGCGTTCCCGACCAGTGGTCGGGCCCTCTTGGGCTCGGGGGGGCAGGATGGCTCGGCGCTCATCGCTGGCTTGAGGGTCGGTGCGAATCTAGCCGGGATGCAGCAGAACCTCTCCTACTTCACGACCTTCCACATCTCGACGCGTCTCGGCACGCGCGATGCGTATACCGGCATGATGCCCGGACATCCGACGTTCGGTTTTCGCGGCTCCGCCGGGTTCAATGTCGGCCGCGCGGGCTTCGAAGAGCTCATCGCGGTAAACCAAGTGGGGAAGCGGTTCTTCAACGAAGTCCGCCTTCCCGCGCGGCCCGGCCCGAGTGCGTACCCGGGGGACCGTGGTGCCCCGGGGAGGGGGCTCGATCACACTCCGGTCGACTGGCGGAATTGCCGCAAGGAGTGGGTCCGGGAGATGTACGACTACGACCACGGACTCCATGCCGCGCTGGCGCTGAACGAGGGGTCCGAGCCCCCCGACTACTTCTCCGGGCCCATCTGGGGGGTCTTCGATCAGGATGCGGTCGATCGAAATGGGTGGGAGCTGCGCTATCCGTTCGTGTCGGACAACGGCTACTTCTTTCAGGCCGATACCATCGAGGACTTGGCCGAGAAGATCCACGCGGGGAATGAGTTTCAGCGTGTCCCGTTGCGATACCTGGCTGAGACCGTAGGAACCTGGAATGGTTATGCCGAAACGGGCGTCGACCCCGAATTCGAGCGCGAAGTGGACGCCCCCATGAGTCGCATTGCGACCCCACCTTTCTATGCGCTCTCGATCATGATTATCTGGCACGATTCCTATGGAGGCCTGCGGGTCAACGGTCGCCAGCAGGTCGTGGACATGCAGGGCCAGGTGATTCCCAGCCTCTATGCGGGGGGCGAGGCGGTCGGAGGTTTCAACAAGCATGGCCTCGGAAAGGGTCACGTGCATGGCTACATCGCCGGCACGCACTCCGTCGAGGAGCCGTCCATCTAGTCGTCAACTCGATCTTCGGTGGACTATCCCACCAGAAGACTCAACGCCCATGACCGCAGACGACCAAATGACGAACGAGATCAACGACAGCAGCGTGGAGGCGGCCCCCAGCGAAGTCGATGGTGCCGGCGTGGATACCCCCCACAGTGCGCGGGTCGTCGTATGGGACGTGCCGTCGACCCTTGAATCCGGGCAGAAGTTCAGCATCAAGCTGGGGGTCAAGTGCTCCTCCGACTGCAGGCCGGACGGTTGGAGGGTCGAGATCCGCGACCAGGACGGGCAGAGGCGGGGGCAGGCGGTAGTCGGCAGTGAGCCATGGCCCGGCACCGACGCGCTGTTTCGAGCGGAAATCGACCTGAGTGCTCCCGACACGCAGGGGCTCCATGCCTGGGAGGCGAGGGTCCCGGTGGACGGCTTGGATATCCCGCACGTCGAGTGTATCACCCCATTTGGCGTGAGGGTCGTTCCCCCGTCCGAGTGTCTCTTGACCGTCTTGGCGATAGACATGGAGAGCCAGAAGCCCGTCGAGGGTGCCAAGGTGGTGGTGCACCCCTACGAAGCCTTCACAGACAAGTGCGGCGTAGCGGAGGTGAGGCTTCCGAGGGGCGGGTACCGACTCTTCGTTGCTGGAAGGAAGTACTTCCCATTCCGCAGCGATGGCGAAATGTCGAAGGACGTCACGATAAGGGCGGAGCTGACTTTGGACCTGGAGATCTCGGATGCCGATGTCTGGTATTGATTCCCAGATCCCGCCACCGAATGGGAGAGAGCTCTTGATGATGAAACTCTTGGTCGGTGTCCTGGGCCTGGCCGTCGTAGGCACTCCGGCTGCCGTCATGGGGCAGGGGACCAACACGGTCGCAATGGAGCAAGGTCAACAACTCTACCTGAAGAACTGCGCGCTCTGCCATCGGGACTCAGGCGCCGGCGATTCGCCGACGTTTCCAGCCTTGGGTGGCACCGACCAGCTTGTGGATCCCTTGAGAGTCGTCCGCACGATCCGCCTGGGAAGGGAGCGCATGCCACCGTTCCCTGGCCTCACCGCTCAGGAAGTCTCCGCGTTGGTGAATTATGTGCGCACCGCGTGGGCGAACGACCCGCGCAGCGTGACCACTGAAGAAGTAGCAGTGGTATTGGACGGTTTCGCCAACATCGGTCCTATGGAATCGGTTTGGGACGGCGTGTTCACCGAGGCACAGGCGGGCCGTGGCGAGACGGTGTACTCGGGTGCTTGTGCCACGTGTCATGGCAGCAGGTTGAATGGCGCGCCGGACGATCCGGATATGCGATCGACTCCCCCCTTGGCGCGCGCGAGGTTTCTCCGCGTCTGGGAAGGGAGATCGCTTGCCACCCTGTTTGAATACACGCGGGCGACGATGCCGGAGGACAATCCGGACTCGATGACTGAGCAGGACTATGTCGACGTCATCGCCTACATGCTCTCTGTCGGCGGGATGCCGGCGGGAGATGACGAACTCCAACCGGACGCGCAAAGTCTGGCCCGAGCGGTCATCAGACCGGAGTCCTAGTTCCTTGGACTCACAAGGTCTCCAGCTCAGTTGATGGATCGCGGACTCGTGAGGGCCATCGGCGGCGGAATGCGGGCAAGCGAGCCCTGCTCGTAATCGTAAGCGACAGAGATCAGCAGGGCCTCCGACCATGCTGTGCCCACGAAGGAGAGGCCGACGGGTAATCCGTCCACCAGCCCCATGGGCACCGAGATGAGCGGATAGCCGGCGACCGCTGCGGTGGCGGTGAGAGAGGCCGGCCGAGTGCTCCGGGGGCCCGGGGGAATCGGTCCAGGGCCCTGCGTGCCGTCGGGTCGAAGCACGGAAGCCGGAGAGCCGCTTGGGGCCACCAGCGCCACCACACCGTACTCGGTCAGCAGTCGGTCGATGCCCTCCTGCTGCGTCATTCGTTTGCCCGCCGCCAAGGCCTCGATGTATGTGGGATCCCCGCGCCCGCCCTCGGTCGCCTCGGCGTCTTCCCACAAATCCATGGTGTGCATGCTTTCGCGAGGGTCGGTCGTCCCAAACTCGATGAGGTCGGCCAGCGTGCGCACGGGCACCGCGTCGGGCGTGCCTCGGAGATAGGCGTTCAGGTCCTCCTTGAAATCATGGAGCAGAATGATCCGCATCTCGAGTCTGGTATTGACCAGAACATCCGTCGGGAGCTCCACCAATTCTGCCCCCTCAGCTCTGAGGACCGCGAGGGCCGCGTCGAAGAGGGCACGCGTCGATTCCGCGTTTTCGCCGCTCGGCCTCAGGACTCCCAAGCGGGTGCCCTGCAGCGCCTCCGTGCTGAGGGCCGCGACGAAATCGGATTTGTTCGCATCTGCATCTGCCGACCAAGGGTCTCCGGGATCGGTGCCTGCAATGACATCGAGGATCATCGCTGCATCCCTGACCGTGCGCGTCATCGGACCCGATGAGTCTTGGTTCAGGCTGATCGGCACGATTCCACGGCGAGACACAAGAGCAATGGTGGGCTTCATGCCGACAACCCCGTTCACCGACGACGGTCCGATAATGGAGCCGGCAGTTTCGGTGCCGATCGAAGCAGCAGCGAAACTCATGGCCGTAGCGATCCCCGATCCGTTGCTGGAGCCAGCAGCTGAACGGGTCAGGTCGTAGGGATTGTGTGTGCCGCCTCCCACCGTGCTGCCGTTCAGAGAGGCCGAGTTCCGGAATCCGGCGAACTGCGAGAGATTGGCCTTCCCGAGAATGACCACGCCTGCGGCCCTCAGGCGCCTCACCACCTCGGAGTCCACCGCCGGGTAGTTCTCCGCGAGTGCGTACGAGCCGGCGGTGGTTGGCATTCCCACGGCATCCACATTGTCCTTGAACAGCATGGGCACGCCGTCGAGAGGGCTCAGTTCCTGTCCTGCCCCCCGGCGTGCGTCGGATGCCATCGCCTGATCCAAAGCATCGGGCGCAATCGTAATGACGGCGTTGAGCGAACCGTCCATGGCTTCGATCCGCGCGACGTAAGCTCGAGTGATCTCCACCGACGTCGTCCGGCCTGAGGCCAGGTCTTCGGAGATCTGATGGAGCGGCACTTCCTCGACCGTGTAGGCCTCCGAGGCGGTGGGAACGGACCCGCTCTCCGAGCAGGAGGCCAACAGGGCGGTGGCAACCAGCGTCAGGCTGATGCTCCGTGGGCGGTTGGACGTCATCATCTCATCCCAAGTGGTTCGATGGCTACCGAGGGGCCCAGAGAAAGACCTCCCAGTCGCGGAGAGGGGCAGGCCCCCCCACCGCTATGTCCATCGGAAGGCGGGTCTTGCCCGAGTACAATTCGAGCATTGGTAGGCGCACGTCACCAAGGATCTCCGTGGCCCGCATGGCATACGTCGCGTCACCGATGCGTAGCCACCCGTCGCCGCTGCCGTCTCTCACTCGCTGCGCCCAATATCCCCCGTCCGGTCGGGTGGCCGTGATCACCCCATCCGGAGTCCCCACATACGAGAGATAGACCACGAACGGCGGGAAGCCGGCCAGCTTCATCTGCAGGTTTACCCCCACGTCGTTGACGGTGGTGAAATCGTTCGGGGCAGCAGTTTCCGTCCCTCCGATTCTCACACCGGGCGTACGCGAAAGACCCTGGTTGCCTGCATAGGGAGCGGTAAACACGTAGCTGGTCGCGCCGATCAGGAATGCCACTCCCGCGGCGATCCCTGCGATCTTCGCCTTTCCTTTCATGCTACATCCTCTGCATTCGTCTCAGTGCGGACGGGTTGCCAGGCCGCAACCAGAATCCACCCGTCATGGTTGCCGACGCAAGCCGTCCATCGATCAGTCTTCCCCTCGAGCAGTCGTGGCCTCCGCCTTCAACTTGGCCCACCACTCGATCCGCTCCCCGACCGTCTTCTCGAAACCTCGATCGGTGGGTTGGTACCACTCCGCACCCCGCAGCGCCTCCGGCAAGTATTGTTGTCCAGCAGCGAATCCGTCTTCCGAGTGGTCGTATCGGTAGTCTTTGCCGTAGCCGAGGTTTTTCATGAGCCCAGTGGGAGCGTTGCGTATGTGTAGCGGCACGGGCGCTGCGGGGTGTTCGCGTGCCGCCTGCCGTGCACGCCCCCACGCCTCGTAAGCTCGGTTCGACTTCGGCGCCGTCGCCAGATAGATCACCGCCTCAGCGATAGCCAGCTCGCCCTCGGGGGGTCCGAGAAAATGAAAGGCGTCCTTCGCGGCCAACGCGATGGTGAGCGCGCGGGGATCGGCGAGACCGATGTCCTCGCTGGCCATCCGCACCACGCGACGCGCGACATACAAAGGATCCTCACCTCCGTCGATCATGCGCGCCAACCAGTACAGCGCGCCATCGACATCGCTGCCCCGCACGGCTTTGTGCAAGGCGGAAATGATATTGAAGTGTTCCTCACCGCTCTTGTCGTAGTTCGCCATCCTCCGCTCGAGCACCGACTGCACAACCTCGGCCGATACCGGCCCCTCCAGCGGCGGTGCCAGCGATGTAGCGTGATCCAGTACCGCTTCGGTGGCGTTCAACGCACGCCGCGCGTCGCCGTCCGCATGGCGTACGAGCAATTCGATGGCCTCCTCAGCAAACACCAGATGCCCCAACGAGGGCTGCGACTCGGAATCGCGGATGGACGTGTCGAGTCCAGCCTGCACGATCGAGCGAATATGGCTCGGCTCTAGTGGCTCGAGCACGAATACCCTGAGGCGGGACAACAACGCTGAATTCAGCTCGAAAGAAGGATTCTCGGTAGTGGCTCCGACGAGCGTGATGACACCTTCCTCTACGCATGCCAAAAACGCATCCTGCTGAGCCTTGTTGAACCGGTGTATCTCGTCGCAGAAGAGGATCGTGCCACGGCCTTCGCCATCGCGCAGGTGCTGAGCTTCCTTGATGATCTGTCGAACCCGCGGCACCCCTTCGGTGACCGCGCTGAACGAGACGAAGGCGCTGTCTGTGTGGTTGGCGAGCAAACGGGCGAGGGTGGTCTTGCCAGATCCGGGCGGTCCCCAGAAAACCATACTGCCGATGGACCCACGCTCTATGGCCTCACGCAGGGGCTTGCCCGGGCCCACGAGGTGATCCTGTCCCAGGAATTCCTCGATCGTTTTTGGGCGCATGCGGTGAGCCAGGGGCAGCTCGCGGTCGCGTGCGGCGGCGAAGAGGGAGGGCTCGGTGCTCATGGTCACCAAAGGAACGTCTTAGAACCGAGAATTGCCAGACGCGCGGCAGGATCGTGCGAGGCTCCAACGGTACGAGATACGGTTCACCCGGCCATGACTGTTTCGCGCGCCTTCAGCGGTTTCTGAATCTGCGTAACGACTAGCTTTCAGCGGACTTCGGAGCGTGGCACAGTCCGGGCGGCGCGCCCTTCCCGCCCTCCGCTTCTGTTCCGAAGGCTGCCTTCACTCCTTACACGGTGATGAGGGTCCTGGGATGCTGCGCGTTGTGCTCGAGGAAGGTTTGCTTGACCTCGAGCTCCTCGGCCGTCGGCTGCACGTAGCCGTTAGCGTCGGTCGCGCGCGAGGTCACAGTGTGCTCACCCGGCGTGGCGTTGTTCCAGGTGTAGTTGAAGAACTTCCACCCGTACCGCTCGCTCGTTGTCGCCGGGTCGAGTGTTGCAGGCTCCCATGGGCCGTCGTCCACCTTCACCTCGACCGACCGGATCGGTGTGCCGTCGTGGAGCACCACTCCGAACACATTGTGTCGGCTGCCGTCGGGGGTGAGGCGGGTCACCCGCGCGATGAACGACTTGAGCCGCATCTTGGTGATCGCCGTCTCCTTCCACTTCATCTCGCCGTTAACCATCTCGCCCTTCAAGGTCCGGTACCAGCGGGCCTGGAACTTCCCGAGGTACTGATCCTCCTGCACGTGGATCTCGGAGACCCATTTGACGTTCGGCGCACCGTACCACCCCGGGACGAGCAACCGGAGCGGACGCCCCTGATGCGTGGTGAGCGGCTCGTCGTTCAGCGAGTAGGCCAGCAGCGGCCCGTCCGACAGCGCCTGGTCTCGCTGGAGGCTCCGGCCGTACTGCTGGTCCACGGGGTACGTCCGTCCCCGGAACTCCACCTCCTCTTCGCCATGATCAGCGCCGAACAGGACGATCTCTCGAGCCTCGGTCTGCAGCCCGGCCCGCTCGAGGACCGCCCGTAGCGGGACGCCCCGCCAGCGGCCGTTACTCGAAAGACCGTTCACCGGGCCGCGATTTCCCGAGCACTCGAACCCCAAGACGAGCTCGCGACTCGGCATCGCGCGCAGGTCGGCAAGCGAGAGCGACAAGGGCCGGTCCACGAGTCCAGACACGCTCAGCCGGTACGTTTCCGGATCGATGTCGGGGTGCCCGTAATGCTGTGTCGTGAAGAATTGGTCGGTCGGCGTGAACACATCGCGTATCGTGCGGATGTCGATGATCCGCCGGTCCGGGGTCCGCTCCAGCGTTAGGGTCTCAGGCAAGTCGGTGAAGGGCACCGGAATCTCTTGCTCAGCCAGGGCCGGGAACGCCCAGTCTGGTAGGCCGAGGACGCCCAATCCCGCGAGAGCCATGCTCTCTTTGATCATTTCACGCCGAGTGGTCTGTCTGGTCATGTCGAGAACCCCTCTTGGGAACCGTTTCGGTGCCGTATCAGAGCAGGAGCGGTCGCCTTCTGGCCACCGCGTATGGCAGCTTGGTTTACCATCATCAACGCCAGTTCAGCCAGCCTATCCGTGCGGTAGGCGGGCGTCAAATGTCAGTCGGCGGACGACCACCGGGGGCGTGGAGTGGTCCGGTAGCGCCCCGGCTGACACGACACCACCCAGGCACCGCACCATCGTTGGCGCGGGTCCGGCGTCCGCGCCGCGAACGGGAAGGGCCTAAACCCTGACTCAGTCTTTGGCAAAGTTTCATACTTGGTTCGGTTGTCTGTACGCCATAACACGCTGTAGCACAACAACTTACGGGGCATGGCGCAGTCCGGTAGCGCACCTGCCTTGGGAGCCACTTTCTGGCGTCGGTGGGCGTCGGCCAGCGCTGGAGACGCTGGGTTTCCGCGTCAGTTGCTTCGGTGGGTAACGACACAGTCCTTGGCACAGTTTGGGATCGTTCGCGGATCGAGGGTGTGGGTCGTGTGGTTTCTGGCTTCTCGCCACCTCAACGCGGATCTAAGGGCACCCCATTGCGGCCGCTGCCCGTAGTGAACTTCCGGAGTCGTCAATGCTAGTTACCCGTTGCAGATCAAGCGTCAGCAGAATCCTACGAAGCGGAAGCCTCGGTGGACCAAGGGGGAAGCTGCCCGTGACTTCACGACGTGGTCTCCGAGCTACTTCGCTACCTTCTCCCGGTCTCGCGTCACACCTGGCTTCCCGACCCCACCCGGAATACCCGTGTCACTGGTCAGTATCCAGAATCTTACCATCGCGTTCGGCGGGCGGCCGCTTCTGGACAATGCGACCCTCCAGATCGAACGGGGAGAGCGCGTCGGGCTCGTGGGCAGGAACGGCGAAGGCAAGTCCACGTTGCTGGGGATCATTGCAGGAGCGATCGCACCGGATCTAGGCACCGTGGTGCTCGAATCAGGTGCGCGGATCGCGATGCTTCATCAGGAGGTCCCGGTCGGCTTGCCCGAAACCGTGTGGGAGGTCATCGCGACGGGGGTGCCCGACTATGCTGCGGGCCATCACGCCGTCCAAAGACAGGTGTCGTTGATGGGGCTCCAGGCGGACACACGTTTCGAGACGCTGTCTGGCGGCCAGAAGCGACGGGCCCTGCTCGGCCGCGCCCTCGCCGGGGAGCCGGATGGACTCCTCCTGGACGAACCCACCAACCACCTCGATCTAGAAGGTATCGAGTGGCTCGAGAGCTTCCTGCGGCGCTTCGAAGGAAGCCTGCTGTTCGTCACCCATGACCGAACCTTTCTGCAGGCATTGGCCAACCGCATCATCGACCTCGATCGGGGTCGTCTGACCTCCTGGGCGTGCGGCTATCGGGACTACCTCGAACGCAAGGAGGAGCTCCTCAGGACCGAAGAGAAGCGGTGGGCCGAGTTCGACCGGAAGCTGTCGGAAGAGGAGGCCTGGATCCGCCGCGGCATCAAGGCGCGTCGGACGAGGAATGAGGGCCGTGTGCGGGCACTCCAGGCCATGCGAAAGGAGCGGGCGCTTCGGCGCGAGCGCACCGGTGAAGTCAAGATCAGCCTCCAGAAGGCGGGACGGTCCGGCACTCGGGTGATCGTTGCGAAGGGGATCTCGTTCGAGTACGGAGCCGGCGAAGCGGGCGACGAGGGCACGTCGGAGCCGCTGATCCAGGACTTCTCGACGACGATCACACGAGGGGACAAGATCGGGATCATCGGGCCAAACGGGGTCGGCAAGACGACCCTCATCGAGCTCCTGCTCGGGCGTATCGAGCCCGATCATGGCACGGTCGAGCACGGTACCTCACTCGAGGTGCAGTACTTCGACCAGCATCGAGAACAGCTCGACGAGGCTGAGACCGTGGTCGAGGCCGTCGCCTTCGGGAGCGACCACGTCGAAATCGACGGCGAAACCCGCCACGTGATGAGCTACCTCCGCGACTTTCTCTTCACTCCGGAGCGGGCCCGCCAGCCGGTGCGCTCCCTATCGGGAGGAGAACGCAATCGCCTTCTCCTGGCCCGACTCTTCACCCGGCGCGCCAACGTGCTCGTCCTGGACGAACCGACTAACGATCTCGACGCCGAGACGCTCGAATTGCTGGAGAGCCGGTTGGTGGACTTTGCGGGAACGGTGCTCGTTGTCAGCCACGACAGAGCGTTCCTGGACAACCTCTGTACGAGCACCCTGGTCTTCGAAGAGGGGGGCCGGGTCCGGGAGTTCGTCGGCGGCTATTCGGACTGGAGACGCGTTGCGGAGCGGCAGTCAGCGGACGGTGTGCCCAGTGTAGGCCGGAAGGGCAAGTCGACTGGGCTCGCGAAGCCCGGGACGGTGACTTCGAGCAAGAAGAGAAAGCTTACATACAAGGATCGACGCGAACTCGCGCTGCTTCCGGATAGGATTGAAGAGCTAGAGGCGACGCTCGGGGAGGCGCATGAGGCGCTAGCTGATGCGGACTTCTATCGCAGGGACGCAACCGCTGCTGCTGGCGTGGCTCAGCGTGCGAAAGAGCTGCAGGAGGAGATCGAGGTGGCGTTTATGCGCTGGTCGGAGCTGGCGGACACGGGGTCGTGATGGCACGCACATCGGTCTTGACGGGCTTAGGCGAGCTCGGCGCGGAACGGGAGCCAGAGCGGCGGAACCCGGGCGTTGGGAAACGACGAAGTTGCGTCGGTGAGCGTCGGTGGGTAACGACGCAGTTTTTGGCACAGTTTGGGGTCGCTCGTGGATCGAGGGTGTGAGTCGCATCTTCTCCGCATGAACGCAGCGGACCCAATAGTCCGTCTAAATGACCGTCACTTCCACAGATCCCCATGAAGCCGCCACCCGTCTGCACCAAGTGCGGAAAACTGACCTTCGCCAGCCGGGCTAAGGCAGAGGAAGCGGCTTATCGCCTCCAGCACGATCACGGTACTCGGTGCAGCGCATATGCGGAGCACGGCGGCTGGCATCTCACGGCTGACACACCTCAGCGCGGAGATCGACCGCATCGTGGCTGAGGCGGGCGAGTCGCTCCTCACGCATTGCCTCCCCTCCTCCCGCTCCCCACCCTCTGAGTAGCATCCACAAGGAGGACATATTTCGGGCGGGGGTTTTCTTCGAGCGGCGTTGAGGGACCCATCGTGAGTGATTCGATACGCGAGTGCGGTTCCTGCTCCGCCTGCTGCACGGTGATCGGCGTTCATGAGATCGAGAAGGGCACGTACGAGACCTGCGAGCACCTCTGCGAGGCGGGCTGCGGGATCTACGCCGAACGCCCAGGGTCGTGCCAGACGTTCCGATGCCAGTGGCTGCGCGGAGCGCTCGAGGTCGATGGGGGCGTCGACACCGAAGTGCGCCCTGACGCCTGCGGCGTGATCTTCGACTACCAGCCTGAAACGGCGTTCGGCGAGGTGTACACGGCCTGGGAGGTCGAGCCCGGCGCGTCGGCCAGCGGCCACGCGAGAAGCATCATCAAGGGACTGGAGGAGAGATTCCTAGTCATGATCGTGACCGGCGGCTCGGACGGGGAGAAGGGGCCAGGCGAACGCAGGTTTGTCGGTCCACCACATCTGGTGACGCAGGCGGCCGACGTGATGTGGAGTCGGCCAGCGGAACCGAGGGGCTCTGCTCGCGGTTTGCTGACGTGAGCCGCATCTTGCTCGCATGAGCGACTCCGACCCCATCACCCGCCTGAACGCAGCCCTAGAGGGCCGCTACCGCATCGAGTCGGAACTCGGTGAGGGCGGGATGGCGACGGTCTACCTGGCCAACGATCTGAAGCACGAGCGCAAGGTCGCGCTCAAGGTGCTGAAGCCCGAACTCGCAGCAGTCGTCGGGGCCGAGCGGTTCCTGGCCGAGATCAAGACCACTGCGAACCTCACCCACCCGAATATCCTGCCACTGTTCGACTCGGGTGAGGCGGACTCCTACGTCTTCTACGTGATGCCCTACGTGGAAGGCGAGAGCCTACGAGATAAGCTGGACCGCGAACATCAGCTTCCCGTGGATGACGCGGTACGGATCGCTTCGGATGTCGCCGAGGCGTTGGGCTACGCACACGGGCGCGGCGTGATCCATAGGGACATCAAGCCTGCCAACATCCTCATCCAGGCCGGGCGACCCGTTATCGCGGACTTCGGTATCGCCTTGGCCGTGAGTGCGAGTGGGGCACAAAGGCTGACGGAGACTGGACTGTCGGTCGGCACACCCCATTACATGAGCCCCGAGCAGGCCACGGGCGACCAGACGGTAGGGCCAGCCACGGACACATACGCGCTCGGGTGCGTGCTCTACGAAATGCTGGTCGGTGAGCCGCCATACACGGGCAGCACGGCGCAAGCGATCCTGGGCAAGATCATCGCGGGCAAGCTTGCATCGGCAACCGAAGAGCGAGCATCGGTTCCGGGGAACGTGGACGCGGCGATCAGGAAGGCGCTGGAGAAGCTGCCAGCGGATCGGTTCGCTCAGGCGGGAGACTTCGCGCAGGCCCTCGCTGATCCTGGCTTCCGGCACGGGGAACTGGTCGGGACCGAAGCTGCCGTAAGTGCCGGACCGTGGAAGCGGTTGACGATAGCCGCGACGATGCTTGCCAGCGTTCTCGCAGTGGCGGTGGTCGTGCTCACTTCACTCCTGCTCGATCGGCCAACGACCGGAGTGCTGCACGTCAGCGTGCCGATTGCTCAGGACGACGATGTCATCCTGGGTGGACTCACGGACGCGCGGCTCGGGCGATCGAGTAGCACGTCACTCGCGATATCACCCGACGGGGACCTGCTGGTCTATTCGGCCAGGGACGGGGTGGGCGGGCCGGAGGCAGACTCACGGCTGTACTCCCGAAGACTGGATCAGGCGCGTGCCGAGCCGATCACGGGTACGGAAGGTGGCTCAAGCCCGTTCTTTTCGCCGGACGGTGCCTGGATCGGTTTCATGGCTGGAGGGGCGGCGAAGCGATTCTCGGTCGCTGACGGCAGGATTGAAACAATCACTCAGAGTCCAGAGATAGGGAGACCCTTGGGGATGACCTGGGGTGACGACGGGACGATCGTGGGCGCCGGTAGTGCTGGGCTTTTCCAGGTCGCCGCTTCCGGTGGGGAACCTGAGTTGCTGGCCGAGTCAG
>Ga0066376_10000092_pt1 | contig 70784 bp, 72 predicted proteins | sample Knorr_S15_td_Bot_FD_77009 | JGI IMG/M metagenome (GOLD analysis project Ga0066376, IMG submission 77009) | Marine microbial communities from Southern Atlantic Ocean transect - Knorr_S15_td_Bottom_ad_5009_LV_A | ecosystem: Environmental > Aquatic > Marine > Oceanic | place: Southern Atlantic...
CCATGGAGATCGGTCTGGACTCGGAGCGGTACGAAACTGCGGGCGCGGTGTCGGCTTTCTAGCAAGACTTTGCGCGGCCCATGGCATCCGTCCCAGGGGTCCTCGCGACGTCTTTCACCACCACCCTTCCCTTCGCGGGCACGTCCCAGGTTTCCACGATCGACGAGCACTACTTCGAGATGATGGGCATGCCGATTTTGAAGGGTCGGACGTTCGACGGCAGCGACCGGACGAATGATGGCGGTCTGGTCGTCATCAACGAGTCGTTGGCTGCGGGGATCGGCGCGGATCCGCTGGGCCGGCGCTTCGTCATGGGCGACGACGGAGAGCTCCTCACCGTCATCGGAATCGTTCCCGACCACCTGTACGAGACTCTGGGTGGGACCGCAGAGCCGATCTTCTACCTCAGTAGTCATCAGGAGGATCGCGCGTACGGTTTCTTGATGGTTCAGGGCGTCGCCAACCCACTCGACCTGGCCCCGGCGATCCGCCGTGTGATTGGTGACTTGGACCCTACGCTCCCAGTGGTCGGGATGAGCACGATCACACAACGCATCCAGAACTTCTTGAGTGGCCCGCGCTTTCAGGCGGCCACGATCGGAGGCTTCTCCATCATGGCGGTGGTCATCGCGCTCTTAGGCGTGTACGCGGTCCTGTCCTTTCATCGTCAGTCAGAGACGTCACGAGATGGGTATTCGCCTCGCGATCGGCGCACATCGCGGTGCTGTGTTTCGACAGGTGGCGGCGCACGGCGTGATGCTGGTCCTGACGGGCCTGGCGATCGGCACCGTGGGGGCCATCGGCGTCACGCGAGTGCTCGACAGCCTGCTCTTTCAGATCTCCACTACGGATCCAGCGACTCTGATCACGAGCAACTTGATATTGGGCACGGTCGGAGTATTGGCCTGTGTCGGACCCGCGCTCCGAGCCAGTCGGGTGGATCCCCAGGTCGCGCTCCGGGACGGCTGACGCGGAACGTGCCTGGCTGCGAATCTGCTCGAACTCGGCGCGGATCGAGTCGAGGATGGAGTGGTACGTCGGGTCGCGGGCGAGGTTTTCGTGCTCCATCGGGTCATTCTCGTGATCGTACAGTTCTTCGTTGTCGCCCTCTGCCGCCTCCCCCCACCGATTGTACCGCCAGCGATCCGTGCGCAGCGATGCGCCGCTACCTCCCGTGATGGTGTAGGCCGAGCCATCGGGGTCGGAAGGCGCAAGCCCATTCAGACGATCGACGAGACTCTCACCCTGGAGGATGGAGGGCGTTTCGGCACTGAGGCCGCTCAGCTCCGCGATGGTGGGGTAGAGGTCGATCAGCTCCACGATCTCGTCGGTTCGCGTGCCGGCGGTCCTCATCCCGGGCACCGAGATGATCAGCGGTACCCGCACGCTCTCCTCCCATAGGCTCGTTTTCTGCCAGCTCGTATGCTCGCCCAGGTTGTAGCCGTGGTCGGACGTGAAGACGACCACGGTGTTCTCGGTCAGACCGAGGCGGTCGAGTGCGTCGAGGAGTCGGCCGAGCTGTTCGTCCATGAAGCTGATGCTCGCGTAGTAGGCGGCGATGGCCTTCCGCTGCTGCTCAGCGTCCATCCGGAAGCGACCGGCATTTGCGGTGCGCTGCGCTGCCTCTGGCACGTCTTCGAGATCGTCGATCGGGACATGGGGTAGCTCCACGGCTTCGTCCGGATAGCGCGCGAAGTAGCGCTCTGGAGCGATCAGCGGGACATGGGGGCGAACGAAACCAACCGCCAGAAAGAAGGGAGCCTCCTCTTTGAGCTTGGTGCGGTTCGTCGCGTTGGGCGGTTTGGGGCGAGTACGGTTCTCCAGGATGGCGATGGCCTGGTCGGTCGCGAGCACATCGGTCTGGGACGCCTCCGCGCCATCCGCCAGGATCATGCGAGAGAAATTCGAACCGTAGTGGTCGCCTGCCGAGAGTTTTTCGAGAAACCCGGGCGATAGGGTCTCTGGCGCCATCACGTTCAGTGCATAGTCCCATGAGTCTGGGTCGTCCGAGCCCGCCTCACCTCGCTCGATCCCACCTGGCACACCCATGTGGAATATTTTGGAGACGCGGGCCGTGTAGTAGCCGCGCGCCCGCAAAAAGCCACCCAAGGCGGGATGGTCTGCGAGGGCTGGGCTCGCGAGCCGATGGTTGGCGCTCGCGAACCCGTTTCCGGTCACACCGTTGGTCTCGGGGTACAGCCCGCTCAGAAAGGATGCTCGCGAAGGCCCGCAGACCGGGAACTGCGCATAGGCTCGGGTGAATGTCATACCCTCCGCAGCGATGCGGTCCAGGTTGGGAGTATGCAGCCCCAGCGATGACTCTACGTACGGGCCGATGTCGGTGTTGAGATCATCGGAGACCACAAAGAGGATATTGGGGTGTGCCGACTGGGCCGCTAAAGCCTCGGACCCCGCAACCAACAGGACGGCGGCCGCGCCGAGCAACCCCGCCAAGCGCATGCTTCTGACCAACCTGTCGATCAACCCGGGGGCAACGAACATGGGGTTCCTGCGCGAGGCGTGAACGAGTTGGAAGGAAGGTACACCAATTTGTCCACTGCCTCCCGGAGCTAGCTGCCTTCCGTCAGCGCCACGGTCGGCTGAATACGCAGTCCGCGGCGGGCAGGGAGAATACAGGCGGCCAGACCGACGCAGAACATCAGCGCCCCAACGCCGAGCAACAACTGCGGCCCCCCAGGCGCCAGCTCGATGGGGAAAAGCCGGAGTATGCCCAGGAGACCGTATCCCAGCCCGGCACCCATTGTGACGCCCAGACCCAACTGGATCAGGCCTCGGGAGAAGATGGAGGCCACGATCTGGCCGGGCCGGGCACCCAAGGCGGTTCGAATACCGATCTCGCGCGTGCGCTGAGACACTCCTTGAAATGCTTCGCGAGAAAGCTGGCTTTGTCGTCAATACGCTCGAATGCCGCTACAACGGATGGGGTGACACGGATGTCGCATCACGGACTCGGAGAGTTTGAGCACTTCGTTCTTCTCTCGATTTTGAGGTTGGGGGAGGACGTGTATGGGGTGCCCACAGCCGAAGAGATCATGGAGCGTACGGGCCGGACCGTATCTCGGACCGCAGTCTACGTGACCATTAGACGCTTGGAAAAAAAGGGACTCATTACCTCCTGGATGGGTGGCCCGACGCCGGAAAGGGGCGGGAAGGCACGCCGCTACGTCAAGCTGGCGCCCGCAGGGCTCGAGGCATTGCGCGAGTCACGCATTGCGATCGATGAGATGTGGAGAGGAGTACCGATTCCCGAGGCTCAGTAGCCGACGCGGCGCCCCCTTTGCGGGGCGAGGTGCATGATCGTATCTCTCATCTGTACGCTCCGTGATCCGTCTAGGCTGGAGGTCGGAAATGACGAGCTTGAAGGTGGGCTCGGCCCTTGCGGTCCTGTGTGTGGCAACGGCGTGCGACAGCCCCGCAGCTCCGGTCGCCGAAGAACCCGTCGTAGTGGCGCGACCCGCCAGCCCGAAGCTGGGCAACGTGGCGTTCCTCGATGAGTGCGCGAGTTGTCACGCCTCGCGCGACGGCTTCGACCTCGCGTTCTTCTCGTTCCCGGACTCGACGATCATGCGCCGCGCGTTGGGGCACGTGGACGAGGCGACGGCGTTCGACATCACGGCGTACATCAACACGCTCTCTGTCGCCCCGGTCGCTCGTCACGACCAGACCTTCCAGCCCGGCGGCCTCGAGCTCACCAACGACGTCGAGTTCGCGAGGAACTTGTTCGGTTCGGACGCGTGGCCAAGCGACCTCTCGACTGCGGGGCTGTCGGCGATGGATCCAAGGGATGTGCCGGTAGCCCTCACGTTCCCTCGCTGGTCGTCCGAAGAGACCAATCTCGATTGGATGCCCGACGCGCCGTTCCCCGAGGTGCTTCTGACGCGCTCCAACCACTGGGCTGGTAGCGCGGTCCGTCAGTACCAGGAGTCAGGCACCGGGCTCGATCTCTACCGCGCCGCGCAGCGTCTTCGATGGGCCGAGCGGAACCCCGTCAACAACGCGGCGCCCTGCCAGTTGGGGGAGGAGGCGCGCTTCAGACCCAACGAATGTTTCCAGGCCCGTCGTTGGACCGCGAGCCTGGTCGCGCAACACATGCTCCGTTCGGGTAGCAGCGAGCCGATGCACTTCGCGCTTCACGACACGTGGTGGGACGTGGGGAACGTGGCGCGGAAGTCACTGGTGCACGGCAGGCCCATCCCGAACGCCGAACAGAACTGGGCGGTTTGGATGTACCTGGGCTGGGCATTCGCGCCGCAGCGTCATGCCAGCACGTACCTGTCTTCGGCGCTGTTGCGTCTGGACCTACCGCGTCATGCGACCTTCCACGCGCTCCGGGCCCAGGTGGCCCGTGTCGAGAGCACGGGCGACGCCTACAAGGATTTGTTCACGACGGTGCGGGTCGCGCCCAGGGGCTGGCTGGTAGACGCCGCGAGGTTTTCGCTCCGGAACCTGATCGAACGTCTGGAGGCGGGGGACGAACCCAGCGCGAAGCCGTTCGAGAACGTGGCCGAAGGATCACCCGTGAGCCAGCGCGCCAAGGCGTGGGAGGGCCTCGAGAAAGCCAGGCGGCGAATGCTGCGTCGCCTCGATTGGGACGAATGGGTAGTGCTGGAGCCTCTCTACCAACGCGTGTGGAAGCTGCTTCCACGGTAGCTCTTCCGACGTAAGCCTTCTCCATGAACAACATCCTCTCTGGTGAAGAGCGAGTATCCGGGAACGGCGATCCATCATTCTCTGTGATCTGGCTGCACGGCCTCGGCGCTGACGGTAATGACTTTGTTCCCGTATTGCCTTATCTGAATCTCAGCGAGCTAGCGATCCGCTTCGTGTTTCCGCACGCCCCTTCGATTCCGGTGACGATCAACGGCGGCATCGTGATGCCTGCGTGGTACGACATCCGCGGCGGCGACCTTTCGATGCGGCACGACGAGGACGGCATCCGGCTCTCGGCCCGGCAGGTCGAGACCCTGGTCGCGAGGGAGAAGCGGCGCGGCATCCCGGCCGAGCGCATCGTCCTCGCCGGGTTCTCTCAAGGCGGCGCGATCGCCTTGCACGTCGGCCTGCGGCACCCCGAGCGATTAGCCGGCGTCATCGCCCTGTCGACCTATCTCGTGCTCGAGCATACTCTCGACACGGAGCGGTCGTCGGCCAACTCGGGCACGCCGATCTTTCAGGTGCACGGTAGCATGGATCCAGTTGTCGATGTCCGCCGCGGCGAGGTCTGCCGCGACCAACTGGTGGCCGCTGGCTACGGCCTCGAGTGGTCGACCTACCCGATGCAGCACGAAGTCTGCAGGGAAGAACTCGTCGCAGTCGGCGGCTTCCTGCGGCGAGTGCTCTCGTCGGAGCCCCCGTGCCCGTCCCAACCGTGATCCCCCATGCCGAGACGCGAATCCGTCAAAGGTCTCTCTAGATCGCGTCCGACAGCGACGTGAACGTGAAGTCCCGCACCTTGAGCGGTGGCACCACCACCGCGTTCGTCAGCCCCGAGGACTCACCCGACGAAATCCGGACCGGCTCCCCCATCATCTCGATGTTGTTGAGCATGAAGATCGGCGACTCGTTCCAGCGGAAATTCTTCACTGGGTGGCCGATCTCTCCGTTCTCGATGAGGAAGGCTCCGTCGCGCGTCAGCCCCGTGTACAGAATGGTCCGGGGGTCGACGCCCCGGATGTACCAGAACCGGGTGAGGAGAAGCCCGCGCTCGGTCGAGCGGATCATCTCGTCGACCGTCGAGTTTCCACCCGCCATGTACCAGCCCGACGGGAAGCCGGTGGGCCGTGTGCCCTGTCGGCCCGCCCAGTACCTGGAGTAGTCGAGGTTCTGGAGTTCACCGTTCTGCACCCAGGTCATGCGCTGATTCGGCAGCCCTTGGCCGTCGAACGGAACCGTCACCGGGGCGTCCGCGTACACGAGGTGATTCTCATCCCCCCGCATGGCGCTCGGGACGGCGCCGTGCTAGCCTCGCCCGGTGGCCCCGGAGTGAGGGCCCAGCCTCGTGGGAGACCGACCGTGAAGCGCTCGAAGCTCACCATGGTTGTCAGCCTGTGCACGGTTATTGCCTGCGCGCCCGACGAGGGGCAGGTCCCGGAGTTTTCGGTCGTAGAGGCGAGTATCCCCGAGCTGCAGGAGTTGATGGAGACGGGCCGGCTCACTTCACGCGAGCTCGTGACCGCTCACCTGGTACGCATCGCCCTGTACGAGGACCGACTGAACGCGGCGATATCGATCAACGAGGAAGTGCTCGCCGAGGCCGACGCGCTCGACGCGGAGCGCGCCGCCGGCAATGTGCGCGGACCGCTACATGGCATCCCCGTCGCCCTCAAGGACAACATCCAGACAACGCACTTGCCTACGACCGGTGGAGCCCTCGCCTTCGCGGGCTACGTGCCTCCGTTCGAGGCCACGGTCACCAAGAATCTCCGTGAAGCCGGCGCGATCATTCTTGCGAAGGCCGGACTGACCGAGTTCGCGAACTTCATGGCGGGCTCGCCCAACCAGATGCCGGGCAACTACAACGCGCTCACGGGGTTCGGCTTCAACCCGTACGACCCGCGGCGCGATCCTAGAGCTGGCCGCGCAGACGGACGGCCCGTGCTCAGCACGGGAGGGTCCAGTTCAGGAATCGGTACCGCGGCGTCGTTCTGGTTGGCGAACGTCGGGACCGACACTGGCGGGTCCGTGATCAGCCCTTCCAACGCGAATATGCTCGTTGGCATTCGCCCGACATTGGGTCGCGTGAGCCGTTGGGGCATCGCGCCGGTGACGCTCGACCACGATATGGCCGGACCGATGGCGCGCACCGTCGCCGATGCAGCGATCATGCTCGGTGCGATGGAGGGCTCCGCGGCGGACCCCAACGATCCTGCTACTGGGGTCTGTGAGCCCCTGTCGGGGGGGGACTATCGTCCTCATCTGCTTGCGCGAGGACTGGAAGGTGCCCGCGTCGGGATCCCGCGCGCGTTCTACTTCGACGCCGTGGAGCTGAGCGACGGTCGATCGGTCGGTGGTCTGCGTGACGATCAGGCGCGTCTCATGGCCGAAGCGATCCAGGTGCTCGAAGAACAGGGTGCCACCGTCGTCGACCCGGCGGATGTTCCTAGCCTCGCGGACGTGGATCCGGAGGACAACTTCGCCGCTTGGCCGTTGTGCGTCGGCGGGGGTCAAGCCAAGGGCTCCGACGAGGGCTGCTCGGTGAATTTCAAGTACGGAATGAAACGGGACTTCGATGCTTGGCTCGCGAGCTTGGGGCCGTCGGCCCCCGTGAAGTCCCTCACCGAGCTGCGCGAGTGGAACCTGGCGCACGCCAGCGCAGGCTCGATGAAGTACCAGCAGTCACGCTTCGACATCTCCGACGAGATGGACATCGAGGCGGACCGCGCGCGTAACGACGCGGATGTGGCGAAGGACGCTCGACTGAGCCGTACCCAGGGTCTGGACGCGGTGTTCGCACAGCACGATCTGGACGCCATCCTCACCCCCGGAAGTCGGGGAGCGGGACTCGCGGCCCGCGCCGGATACCCAATCATCGTGGTGCCCTTCGGATTCGTCGCGAACGGATCCAGCGAGTCGTTCCCCGACGCGTTCGATGCCCAACCTGCCCCGTTCGGTATCGGGCTGACCGGCCCGGCGTGCAGTGAGCCGCGCCTAATCGAGCTGGCGTATTCCTTCGAACAGGCCACGATGAGGCGCGTGGCTCCGCGCGACTTGAGGTAACGTGATCAGCCCGGGTGGGTCGCTAATGAGCGCCCCCGTCCGAAGCGGTCCTCACGAACCTCAGATTCCGGGCGCGGCCCGTCCCGACGAACATGTCGGTCAGGGTGCCCGAACTGTCGCGCTCGAAACGAACGGGCCGGAAAAAGAATTGGTCGCCCGAGAAGACATCCTCAGCCTGGGGCGTCAGAGCAATCGTGCCGTGGCGGTAATGTTCAGCGACCAAGGCGCCGTCGACGACCGAGAGCACGTAGTGCGTGTCGAGCTCGCCGCTCACCCAATCGCCTGCGTACTCTTCCAACTCCGACGTCGACAACTCGGGCGCGGGAGCGCGGCTGGGCCGGCCCGCCTGCGCTGGGGCGGAGGTCGCCGGGGGTTCGGAGCCCAACAGGTCTCCGAGGAAAATGTCGGCGAGTTGCTGCGCCGCGGGGGTCGGGTTGTAGACACCCGAGTTGGAAAGGACAACGACCCCCGACCGGATCTCGGGCAAGTGCACGAGGACCGTGCGGTTGCCAGCCCAGGATCCGGTATGGGTCCACATCTCCTGCCCGCGCCAGTCGACGCGACTCAGGCCGTAGGCATAAGCGATGGTGTCGCCGGAGTTCAGAACCCCGCGCGTGTGCATCCGCTCGATGACTGCCCGGCCACCAGCGGCATGCGTATCGAAGTTGATCAGCCAGCGCGCCATGTCCTCGACCGAACTGTGCAACGAGCTGGAGCCGAGCGCGGTCAGCGCATTGGGGGAGACGGTCCACGTGCCCCCAAACGCCGGCGAATAACCATGGGCGCGCATCGGGACGACTTCGAGATGGTTGTCCTGAAAGTGCGTGCTGGACATCGCGAGCGGCCGAAAGATGTTCTCCTCGGTCCAGGCCCTGAACGTCTGACCCGTGACGCGCTGCACGGTTTCGGCCAGCAGGTTGTATCCCGTGTTCGAGTAGCTGTATTCGCTGCCGGGCTTGAAATTGAGTTCCCGCTGGCTCCAGGCCATGCGAAGGATTTGGTCGAACGAGATCACGTCGTCGAAGCGCCACCCTGCGATCGCGAGTGTGATCGGCCAGTCCCGAATCCCGCTGATGTGATGGACGACGTGTCGGACGGTCAGTGGTACACCGAAGTCGGGAAGCTCGGGTAGGTAGTCGCTCAGCTCTGCGTCCAGGTCGAGCTCGCCGGCTTCGACCAGAGATGCCACAGCGAATCCGCCGAACTGCTTGGACACGGAAGCGACATCGAAAACCGTCTGGGGCGTGACCGGTATCCCGTGGTCGAGGTCCGCCATTCCATAGCCTGCGCGAAACACTACTTCACCCTCGCGGACCACGATGGCGGCGGCGCCAGGCGTCGTCGTGGAAAATCTCGAGAAGATGGAATCGGCACGTGCTGTTCGTGAGGCGGCCTGAGCGGCCACCGGAGAAGAGAGGGCCGAGGCGAGCAACGCGATCGTCGTGACCGTGACCAGGCGACGCGCGCGCCTCGCGGTGAGCCCGTCAATCGCGAAGGGACCGCGGCTACGCGTAGGGTCCACCATGTTGCGTTCCTTTCTCCGAAGTGTGTGGGGCACGGTCCTCGCCGGGGGCTGAACCAGCTCGAGAGCATCGGCCGGAGGCCCAGACACTAATCTACGGAGCATCTGCTCGGACGCGGCGAATTTTGCGCCAGCGCGATTGGCTCGCGGTTTGCCAGCGGTCGCCGTATCCTGCGCGGCATGTCTAGACAGGTACCGCCCATGCCCACCGATGAAGAACTGAACACCTATATCCGCACCCGGTATGCTCTGGTCGGCGTCGACATCTCCGTGCTGCCCGTATCGGACGAATCAGCGCCGATGGATCAGGAGCGACTGCTCGCCAACGGAAGGTCGATCCTGCGTCAGGACGCCGCCGCCGCCGACTTCGAGATCGACCCGCAATTCCACCTTCCCGTTGCTCATCCCGCGCCATTTACCGCTTGGACCGAAGAATGAGTGGTGTGGCCGGAAAAGCGGAAGATCAGGCGCCACCCCAGGACTTGTCGGTATCACGGCGCTGGTTCGTCAACCGAATGGCGTGGGTGTCGTCGGCGGCTGCCGCCGGAACGCTGTTGTCGCCCAGGCCCGCCGTGTCGAGCCCTCGCGGGAGGGGAGTCGGTGAAGAGGCCTTCGCGACGACGGTTCGTGCGCAGGCCCAGGAGGATCTTACCGAGGCCACGCTCTCGGAGAGTATGACGATGCTCAGGTCCGGGACGGTCAGGCCGACCGACTTCGTCAACGCGCACGTCGATCGCATCGAGCGTTTCGATCGCTTCTACCAGGCCTTTGCCACGCGCCCGAGCAGGGAGGACCTTCTCGCTCAGGCGGAGCGAATTCCCGCTGGGGGTGTCGACGCCCCGCTACGTGGGATCTGCCTGGCCCCGAAGGACAATTTCTATACGGCGGACCTCCTGACCGAAGGCGGATCGCTCGTATACGAGGGCTTTCAGCCCGACTACGACGGCACCGCGGTGGCGCTCATGCGGGCCGCCGGGGGCCTCGTCGTGGGCAAGGCCCAGATGGGGAACTTGGCCGGCGGCCGTGCGCGACGGTACGGAACGACGATTCCGACGACCCGCAATGCCTGGGCGCCGAACGACGAGCGTCTGAGTCCCGCCGGTTCGTCATCCGGGACCGGGGCCGCCGTAGCAGCGCGAATGGCGGTCGCGGGCATCGGAACCCAGACGGGCGGATCGGTGATCGGGCCTGGCAACGCCGAGGGCCTGACCTGTATCAAGCCGACGTTCGGACGCATTTCGCTGCACGGTGTGATTCCCCTCAGCTACACCCGGGACCACGTCGGGCCCATGGCGCGTGACGCGCTCGACGCGGCGATCCTGCTCCAGGTGCTGGCCCAGCCCGATGCCAAGGATCCGCGCACGCTCGGCCTGCCGCCCGCCCCCGACTATGTGCTCGCCGCGACGCCCTTCCCGGGAGGCAGCCCGGCGGTCCGGTGGCCTACCAGAATCGGCATCTGGCCCGGCTACCTCTCGGGAGAGAACGAACGGGTCGTGGAGCTGCGTCGTCGACTCATCGCGAGACTGGAGCGGACTTCATCGATCGACGTAGTCGGAGAAGTGACGCTGCCCGATCAGTGGGACGAGTTGACGTCGGCGCCGCTCGGCGGCTCACACGGTGACCCGACGGCCTTCTTCATCGACGAGTTGCGCCGCGACGTGCGCAACTTCGCCGACCGGCTGCCACGGTTCTTGAACGGCATGCTGCAGAGTGCCGACACGTATGTGAAGGTTCAGCAGGCGCGTAACCTGCTGCTGCACCGCATGCTCACGCAGCTCTTCAACCAGTGCGACGTGGTGCTCACCACCGGCACGGGGCCGTTCGACGGAACCGGGCTCCCGGCCATGTGCATGCCGATCGGCTTCGACACAGACGCGACCACCGGGCGTGAAGTCCCCCGGGGAGCCACGTTGGCGGCGCCGCCCTTCGGCGAAGAGCGGCTGTTCGCTGTGGTGGCCGCGTACCAGGCAGTGACGGATTTCCATACAGTGCGCCCGGCAGACCCGGAGTGATTGCGATGAAATCGACCAGACGTGAATTCCTCGGCGCGGTGGCCGGCGTGGCGGCGGCAGGCCACTTGGACGGTTTGGGCGGCGGCATCAGCGGCGGTCTGGGGACGGGTGTGACTCCTGGCGAACCGCGCGCGTTGACGCCGACGGCAGACGACCCTCTCGGCGTGCGGCCGGACTTCCCCGTCACCGGCGAGCTGACCTATCTCGACGGCGCCTACATAACGCCTTCCCCGCGGCAGGCCGTCGATGCGGCCCAGGCCTTCCTCGAGGCGAAGGCCCGCAGTCCCGTCAGTCTCGGGGGCATGCTCGGCGAGACCGTTTCGGTGCGGCAGAAGTTCGCTCGCCTCGTGGGCGCCACCGAGGCCGAGATCGGACTACTCTTCGCGACCAGCGACGGTGAGAACATCGTGACGCGGGCGCTCGAGTTCCGTCCGGGCGACAACGTCGTGGTAGACGACCTACACTACGAAACGACGTACTTGCTCTATCAGGAACTCGCGGAGTCCGTGGGCCTCGAAGTACGCACGGTGCGTAGCGAGGGCGGCGCGGCGCCGGTCGAGGCCTTCGCCGAGTTCGTGGACGAGCGCACGCGCTTGATATCGGTCGCCTGGGTCTCGCATCAGAACGGCTACGTGCACGATCTGAAGGGCCTCGCCGACCTGGCTCACGGCAACGGCGCGTACCTCTACGCCGACGCGATCCAGGGCGTCGGAATGGTCGATCTCGATGTGCGCGACGTGGGCATCGACTTCTTTGCTGCCGGCACCTACAAGTGGCTACTAGGGGGATACGGGGTCGCGCCGTTCTATGTGCGGGAAGGACTTCTGCCGGTCATAGGTGTAGACCGCCTCGGCTCGCTACACATCGCCGAGGAGATCGGCGACTTCCGCTACCGCGTGCACTCCGACGCCCGAAAGTACGGGTACGCGACCTTCGGCTTCGGTGCCGTCTATCAGTTGGATGCGGCGCTCGAGTACCTGCTGCGCGTCGGGGTAGCGGCTGTCGAGGCTCACACGGTGTCGTTGGCGCATCGCCTGCATGCGGGCCTCAGCGACCAGGGCTACGAGCTGTGGACACCCGGTGACAACGGCTCGGCGATCGTGGCCTTCGACCATCAACACGACGTGGACCGCGTGCGTGCGGACCTCGAGCGCGCAAACGTAAAGGTCAGCCTCAAGGCGGAAGGCGTGCAGATCCGGGCAGGCATCGCGCTCTTCAACAACTCCGACGACATCGATGCGTTGCTGCGGGTCACAGGGAGTTGGAGGTAGGCGCGCCCCTACTCCTCCCGAAATGGCGTGCGACCTACGCCATTGAGCGCTCGAGCAACACCGGCGTGTGGCCCTCCTTGAGCACAGCTGCCGACACGCTTCCCCAAATGGCCCGCTTCAGCCCTGCGTGCCCGTCCGTGGTCAGCGCGATCAAGTCCACACGCTCCTCCCGAACAACGTCGAGAATCGCCTGCACGAGGGTCTTCTGTTCCACCACTCGGCCGTGCACCGCGATCGACCGCTTCCGAAGAGACTGGGCGACTCCTTCGAGGTAGCTGGCGGCGATGTCTTCCCGCCCCGGCAGGTTGCCCGCTCCCCACGTCGTATGCATCACGTGCAGGAGAATCAACTCACTGCCCGTGGCTTCTGCGAGCTGTGCGGCGGGCTCCAGGATGGCCTGCGCCTGCTCGGAGATATCCAACGGGACCAGAATGCGCCGAATCCCTCCCTCGGCAGGGAACTCGGCCTCCGGGGGTACGACGAGCACCGGAAGGTCGGTGTGATAGAGCAGAGCGTCTTCCACCGTTTCTGGTCCCAAGCCCAGAAACCACTTGTGCGGATGGGCGCCGCCGACGACCAGCCCGACCCCATTCGTCTTGACGTATTCTTCGAAAGCCGTATGCACCTCTCCGAGCAGAAGCGCAGGCGTGACCGGCTTGCCGATCTGTTCACCCACGCGCTTGGCGATCCCGTCCAAGTAGCCCCACTCCTTCTCCCGATCCCGCTCATCGTACTCCGCCATGTTCACACCCTCCCACGCGAATTGAGTGGTCAGGAGCTGCGTGGGGGGATGGGGGACGTGGACGAGCGCCAGGTGGAGGCCGACATCCGCCGTTCGGGCCAAGGCAGAGGCGTAAGGAAGGAGCTCCCGGTCGGACGCGGTTGCGTCCAACGAGACCAGGAAGGAACTGAGCATGATGCCCTCCCGCGTACAGACAATTGCGTCTTCAGGTTTACCCCGCGGTCGCGCCTCCGGTGCCTGTTCGCTCCGTCGTCGCCCCGACCCCTCGCAGTTCCACCTCATTGCCGTCGACGTTCGCGGTGGAGTACCGTCGCTCGCCCGAGAGTTCGTCCCTCATGAGCGTAATGAAGACGCCACCCAGACAAAGCATCGCGACGAGGTTTGGGATCGAAACCACGGCGACCGCGATGTTGGCGAACACCCAGAGTCGGTCTACATCAGCGACCCCGGCCACGAGCACGCCCGGCACGAAGTAGAGCCAGCGAAGAGTCCGGAACGGACGCACTCCCACCAGGCTGACGAGACAGGTCTCGAAGTACACGAAGAAGCCGATCTGCGTGGACAGGCAAAAGGTGGCGATGGAGGCGGACACCACGATCGAGGCGACGGACATGGGCATCACCTCCGCGAACGCCGAGAGCAACAACTCGATGCCCGATTCACCCCCGTCCATGACCCCGGTCGAGAGGATGGCCAGCGCCGTGATCGAGCAGATTACGATGGTGTCGAAAAAGACCTCGAACGCACCCCACACGCCCTGTTGAAACGGGTGTTCGGTCTGCGCGGTTGCGTGTACCATCGGCGCGGTGCCCAGCCCCGCTTCATTCGAGAGCATGCCGCGCGCCATTCCCTGCTTGATGGCGGTGCTGACGGCAACTCCGGCGACGCCACCCGCCCCCGCAGAGGCGGAGAACGCGTGGGAGAAGATCGTCCGCATCACCTCGGGCAGAGCCTCGAGGTTGGCCGCGATCACGATGAGTCCCCCAACCAGATATGCCAGCGTCATGATCGGGACCAGGCGTGCTGAGAAACGGCCGATCTGGCGCGCCCCGCTCAGAGCAACCGCCGCCGTGATGACGGCCATGACGCCGGTCACCAGGTATGGATCGAGGTCGTAGCTCGCGAGTAGCGCTCGACCGACGGTGTGTGCCTGGAGCATGGACGCGGCTACCACCGCGTTGATGAGCATGCCCAGACTGAAGAGTACGGCGAGCGGCTTCCACCCTAGCCCACGCCGAATGGTGTGCTGTGGGCCGCCGCGCATCTGCCCGTCCTCGCCTCGTTCCCGGTAGTACACGCCCAGCGTGATCTCGGCGGTCTTGGACATCATGCCGAGCAGTGCCATGACCCACATCCAGAAGATGGCGCCCGCGCCACCCACCGAGAGCGCCGTCGCCACGCCCGCCATGTTCCCCATGCCCACGGTCCCAGCCAGAGATGTCGCGGCCGCCTGCACCGGGCTGAGGAGTCGACCCTCGGCGGACTCCGTGCCGTGCCTCAGGCGCCCGACCGTGTTGCGCACGATGTAGCGGAGCCCCATGAACTGAAACGCACCCGAACGCACCGTGAAGAAGACCGCGACGCCTGCTATGAACGCCATCGTCCACGGACCCCAAAGGAAGGTGTCGACGACGATGAGCATCTGGAGGAGTGATTCGAGCATGTGACTCGATGGGGAGGTTCAGACGGGTGCGAGCCCGATTCTACGGGCGTCGGCGCCGCCGACGATAGAGTCCCCCTTGCGCGCGATCCGAGAACAGGGGGACTCTGAGGCCGCGCTCGTCCCAACCCACCAGCTCAGCGGACCGTGACGAACGGTATCATCCTAGGGATCTACACGATCGGTCAGACACCGCGCCCCGATCTCACCCTGGAGCTGCACGCTCGATTCCCTGCGGTCCACTGCGAGGTCCGCGGCGCTCTCGACGGGCTCGAGCAAAGTGACCTCCCCCGCTGTCGTCCGGACGGATATCCACTCGAGACCCGCATGCGGGACGGCGCACGAGTGGTGGTCGAGGCGGCCTTCCTCGAGCCGCTGCTTCAGGGTGCGATCACGCGGCTGGACCCGTCTGTGACGTGCCACTTCCTGCTCTGCGCCGGCCACTTCCCGAGCCTCTCCGCGGGCAGAGCGCTGCTGCAACCCTTCGAGGTCGCCCGCGCTGAGCTGGCAGCGCGAGGCGTTCGATCACTGGAGCTCGTGGTGCCATTCGCCGCACAGGCCTCGTCTGCGCTCAGCAAGTGGCGGCGCGCCGACTTCGTCTGCCGGGCGCACGTACTCGGAGAGCAGGCAGGTGACGCGTCCGTGGCCCTATGGCTGAGCGACCGGCTGGCCGGCACGAGTGCTGAAGCGGTGGTGTTCGACTACGTCGGGTTTCCTTCCGCGATCCTGGAAGACCTCCGCGAACGGATTGATCTTCCGGTCTTCGACGTCGGACATCTCGGTCTGGACGCTCTCGAAAGGGCCTTGGAGGCTATCTAGATCGGAGGGCCCATGACCCACTAGCTGCCATTCAGTCCTGGCGCAGCGCCGCCGACGGGTCGATGCCGGTGATCCGCCGCGCCGGCAGATAAGCGGCGAGCAGTCCGACGCCCAACAGGCCGACAGCCGTGATGCCCAAGGTGACAGGGCGAGCGCGGGCACGCCGAAGAGCGCCTTCTGGAACACGATCGACACGATTCCGGCTCCGACGATTCCGGCGACCAGGCCTGGCGCCAGAACGCCGAGGGCTCCTCTCACGATGAGACGCTGCAGCTTCGGGCCGGACGCGCCGAGCGCCATCCGAAGTCCCAACTCCCGATCCCGCTGCCCGGTCAGGAAGGCCATGACGCCGTAGACCTCGACACACGCGAGCATCAATGCGAGGGCCCCGAATCCCGACAGCAAGCGGGACGTCAAGCGTTCCGTCCAGACGCTGATCTGGCGAGCAAGCTCCAGAGTGGTGGGCTCATGGAATGGGAGCGTGGCATCGATCTGGTGAATGCGTCGCTGAACCGCGCTCGCCATGGAGAGTGGATCGCCAACGCTCCGGATGACGAGCACCATCCTCTGGGGCGTTCGACGGCCAAACGGGACATAGATCTGCGGCCTCTGGTCTTCGGCCAGCCCAGCTTGTCGCACGTCTCCGACCACCGCCACGACCTCGAGCCACTCCTGATCGTCGCCGACGACCGGACTCCGCGACCCTTCGGCGGCATGGCGCAACTGCTTTCCCACCGCCCGCTCACCCGGCCAGAGCATCCTGGCTAGCGATGCACTCACCACTGCAGTGGGCGAGCCCTCCCAGATGTCACGGGTGTTCGGTAGTGCGCCCTCCAGCACCGGTATCTGCGTGGTCGCGAAGTAGCCGTCCGTGAAGGTGTTCAGTACTCCAACCGGCCACCGATCGAGAGTGTTCTCCGACTCAAGGGCCACCTCGGCGCCATGATCGATGAAGGGCACCGCGGCGATGGCGGCGGCTTCCGATACGCCCGGCAGGTCGCGCACCGCTGCAAGCGCCCCTTGCATGAACTCGGCGCGTGTTCGCGCCTCCGGATAGCTCCAAGGTGGGAGCGGTGCAGCGACCACGAGCACGTGCTCGGGTTTACACCGTTGCGGTTGATGAGAGCTCTCGAGGACAGCGTGGCTCCCACGACGAGCACGGTGGCGACGGCCACCTGCACGCCGAGCATCCACCTACGGGACCTACCGAGCGCTTCGAGTCCAGCCGGCCGCGGTCGTCCGTCGGTACGAGCCGCCCTGAGCGGGGGGGCGGGGGCAGCCCCATGATCACGCACGCCAGAAGCCCCGTTGCCGCCGTCCAGGCCAATACGACGGGGTCGAGGTCGAACCGGATCCAGAAGGGACGCTCCGCGGGTAGGAAGCCGGGAAGGGCTCGCACGAGCAGGTGCGCGGCCCAGATGGCCCCTGCGATGCCTAGCGTACCGAGTAAGGTCATTTCGACCATGACCTGCCGGACGATCCGACCGGCTCCGGCGCCCAGCGCCCGCCGGACCATCATCTCATCTCGACGGCGCTCTCCGCGCGCGAGGATCGGGCTGGCCGCGTTCCTGCACGCCAGGAGCAGCACCAGGCAGACCGCCAAGAGCAGAACCACCGCCGTGGCTGCAACCGGGGCTGGGACGTCCGCCCACCGCAGCCGGTAGGCCGTCGCCCCGATATCAGCCTTCGTTCCCGGGTGGGATCTCTGAAGCAGACCGGCGATCAGATCGGCCTCCGCCAGGGCTGCGTCCAGCGGGACCCCCGGGACGAGGCGGGCGACCACGTCGTACGCGTAGTCCTCCGGGTCGGCCTGCTCGGGATCGAACGCCAGAGGCACCCAGACGTCCGCGACCTCAGGGAAGTGAAACTTGGGAGGAGCCACTCCGACGATCTGGCGCACGCGGCCATTCAGGATGAGCGTGCGGTCGAGCACGGCAGGGTTACGGTCGAACCGCTGAGCCCACATCGCGTCACTGATGACGACCACTGCACTCGAGACGATGCGGGGACTCGATCCCGGCGCGTACGACTCGCTCGACGGAAGGCGCCCACGATCATCTCGGGCTGCAGTAGATCGAAGTAGTTTCGACCGATGGCCTCTCCCCGCAGGCGGTCCGCACCCAGCTCCCCGGGAACGACCATTCGCACGCGCCCGATCGGCGAGACAGTGGCCGACTCGGGCATCCCGGCCCGCGATGAGATCTCGGCAAGTGACGCCGCGGCTGCCTCGGCTTCCCCTTCTGGGCGGAAATTGATCCGGACGATGGTCTCGGGCTGCGGGTAGGGGAACGGCGTGCCCAGCCCCCCCTCGATGAAGGCCACCGAGGTGGCCGAGGCCCCGACGCCCAGAGCGATGGACCCGATCACGCCCAGGCGAGCACGGGACGCCGCCACAACAGCCGGAAGGATGCCAGGAGCTCCGTCCGGAGCCCTGCGCTCGCGCCGCCTCGCACGAACTGTCTGCCCCGGTCGGTCCAGACGGAAAAGAGACTTCGCAGCACATGGAGGCGGATCGGCAGCCCCTCCCCAATGCGAACGCCGTCCGCCCCGCGAGACGCCTCCTCGAGGATGTCCCCGACGACGATCTCCGCTTCGTCGCCGGCAGGAAACAGGCGCATGAGGAAACGCAGGTCCCAAGGCAACCCCTTCATGCGCCCGCCGATCGGCGGAGCACACCGTCCGCGAGGCTCTCGAGCGCGTCGTACGCTTCCTGCAAGACCCGTCGGCCCTCGGGGGTCGGCGTATAGAACTTCTTGCGCCGGCCGCCCCGGGCGTGCGTGGACTCGCTCACGCGGGAGACCACGAGGTCTCGTTCTTCCATGCGCGCGAGGATCGTATAGACCCCTCCGGCCGATACGTCGCGGCCCGTCCGCTCTCGGATCATCTCGCGGATCCGGACCCCGTACGCGTCGTCGCCCAGCCGAATCACAGCCAAGAGTATCAACTGCTCCAGCTCACCCATGTGCTTGCTCAACCCTTCCCATCCCGTTCAGGCGTTGTCGAGGCACAAATACTACAATGTGTTATTTGATGTGACAACCTCGAGGCAGTAGCCGGTCGGTCTTGCCGATGTAACGGGTGGAGGCGAAGCTCGCCTGGGTGCATCGGCGATCTGCTGAAGCGTCGCCCCGATTCCCCACAGGATGCCCCCGAACCCTATGCTGGAGACCTCGTGAGGCCTGATCGATGACCGATGCGGCGAGTCACGACCTGGTCGTGCACGGTGACATCGCGCTTCCGGACGGCGCTGTCCTGCAGGCCGGTTGGCTCGGTATCACGAAGGGGCTCATCGCGGAGTGCTGTGATGCGCCGCTCGCGGGCGCCGAAGTCGTGGATGCTTCCGGGTACCTGATCCTGCCTGGCTTCGTGGACGCGCACGTACACACGCGATCCTCCGTGGACGAGGGCATCACAGCCACCACGAGGGCCGCCGCTGCCGGCGGGACGACGACGGTCATCGACATGCCGTTCGACAAGCCGGCGCGGCCCGTGGATTCGCGGGAACGCCTCGAGGCCAAGATCAGCGATGTGAATCGCGAGGCCATCATCGACGTCGGCCTCTACGCGACGTTCCCCGTCGAGGGCGATCTCGGAATCATCTCCGAGATGGCCGGCGCGGGCGCGGCCGGATTCAAGGTGTCGACCATCGAGGTGGATCCGCTCCGGTTCCCGCGCATCCCCGACGGGCGCCTCTTCGAGGCCTTCGGCGAAATCGCCCGCAGCGGCCGTCCGGTGGCGGCGCATCAAGAGAATCAGGAGATCGTCTTCGCCCAGGCCGAGGCCTTCCAGGCCCGCGGTGATACGGCGCCCCTGGATCACGCGCTGAGCCGCCCGCCCGTCGCTGAGGCGGAGGCCGCTGGGCGCTTGCTCGAGCTGGCGTATTGGACCGGGGCCCATCTGCACATGGTGCACGGCACGTTGCCCCGCACCTTCGACCTCATCGACTGGAATCGCGGGAAGGGCGTGCACGCCACTGGAGAGACGTGTCTTCAGTATCTGCTGATGACGATGGAGGCACTGCAGGAGCAGGGTGGTCGAGCCAAGTGCAATCCGCCGCTGCGCGCGCAAGAACACGTAGACGGTCTGTGGAAACAGGTGCAGGAGGGCGTCGTCGACATCGTCACCTCGGACCACTCACCGTACCCGCTGGATCGCAAGCTGACCGAGGACATCTTCGACGCCTACGCGGGGATGCCGGGCGTCGAGACGCTGGGCACCCTGTTGTACAGCGAGGGAGTGGCCACGGGTCGCATCGACCTGAAGAGACTCGTGCAGCTCGTGTCATCGGGGCCCGCCGCGGTGTTCGGCTTCGCGAGCAAGGGCCGACTCGAGCCCGGAGCGGACGCGGACTTCGTCGTTTTCGACCCCGACGCGGCTTGGCAGCTCGACGAGACCGAGATGCACCACGCCGTGGGTTGGAGCCCCTATCATGGTCGTGACGTGCGGGGGCGAGTGGTCTCGACATGGCTGCGCGGCCGCTGCGTCTACCGGGAGGGCCAGGTCGTGGCAGACCCCGGAGCCGGCCGATTCCTACGCCCGTCTTAGGGCTCACCTCTACCTGACCCGACTCCATGCACCTTCAGGGCGTGCTTCCCATTCTCCCGACTCCGTTCACCGACGACGGAGCCGTAGACGAGCGCAGCCTCCGGCGCGTCATCGACTTCGAGATGGAGGTCGGCGTGCACGGAGTCAGCATCCTGGGCTTCATGGGCGAGGCTCATCGGCTGTCCCACGCGGAGCGCAGACATGTCGTGTCCACCGTCGTGGACCAAGCCGGTGGCTCGTTTCCGACCTGGGTCGGTGTGCTCGCGTTCGGAGCCGCCGGTGCGATCGAACAGGCTCGTGAGGCCCAGGAGCTCGGCGCCGAGGGCGTGTTCGTCGCCCCCATCGCCGCGCAGAACGATCAGGCGATCTTCGACTACTACGCGTCCGTTGCCGACGCCCTCGACATCCCGGTCGCGATCCACGACTTCCCCGAGTCCTTCAAGACGATTCTGTCCCCCGCGCTCATCGCACGCATGGCCAACGAGATCGCGGGGGTGAGCTACATCAAGCTCGAGGACTATCCGCCGCTCGCGAAGATGAGCCGCGTCAAGGAGCTGGCACCCGACACCATCGGCATCTTCGGTGGTCTCGGTGGCCTGTACTTCTTGGAGGAGCTACAGCGCGGCTCCCGCGGCATCATGACAGGGTTCGCTTTTCCGGAAGTGCTGCTCGCCGTATACGAGGCCTTCCGGTCGGGCCAGCAGGAACGGGCGGCCGCGATCTTCGACCACTACGTGCCGCTGATCCGCTACGAGTTCCAGCCCAAGATCGGTCTCGCGTACCGGAAGTTCGTGTACCGGCGACGGGGCATCATCGACTCGACGTTCATCCGGCCGCCTGGACTGCAACTCGACGACTACACGCGCGCCGAACTCACGGCGGTGATCGAACGCGTCGGATTCGATCTCGACGCGCGCGGTGTGCAGCCGGTTGGATAGGCCTCCGGCTGAGGGGTAGCGCACACCCTCAGCGCCCTGCCACGCCTCCCCCCCGCCTCTTGTCCGAATACCCCTCGAGCGTGCCATCCGGCATCACCATGATCGCGTGCGCGTCCCCCTGGTATCCACCGCGTTCCACCACGGTATGCCCCAACGCCTCGAGCTGGGCGACTACGTCCGCCGAGAGGCCGTCCGCCTCGAAGTAGATCTGGTCGGGGAGGTGCTGGTGATGGAGCCGGGGGGCGTTGACCGCCTGCGCCACGTTCATGCCGTAGTCGATCACGTTCGAGATCGTCTGGAAGACGGTGCTGATGATCGTGGGCCCGCCCGGTGTCCCGCTCACGAAGAAGAGGTCCCCGGCGGGATCGAGCACGATGCTCGGCGACATGGATGACAACGGGCGCTTGCCGGGCTCGATCGCGTTCGCCTCGCCCTGGACCAGCCCGTATTGGTTCGGGAAGCCCGGCTTGGCGGCGAAGTTGTCCATCTCGTTGTTGAGCAGGAAGCCCGCTCCCGCGACGGTGACCTTGCTGCCGTATCCGGAGTTCAGGGTCGTGGTCACCGCTACCGCGTTGCCGTCGGCGTCGACGACGGAGTAGTGCGTGGTGTGGCCCGTCGTGTCGGACACAGACAGGCCGGGTGTGACCTCTTCGGCGGGAGTCGCCCGATCAGGCGTGATCGTCGCGCGGCGCAGGTCCGCATACTCCTGGCTGATCATCCTCTCCAGCGGGAGCGTGCGGAAATCCGGGTCGGCGAGCGCGCTGTTGCGGTCCGCGAAGGCGCGTTTCGATGCTTCGGCGTAGAGGTGGATCATGTCGGTCGACTGCCACTCCATCGAGCCGAGTTCCCAACCTTCGAGTATGTTGCCGATCTCGGCCATGGTTGCGCCGCCGGACGACGGTGGGTGCATCGAGATCACGTTGTATCCGCGGTAGTCGAAGCGCACCGGGTCCCGCCAGACGGCTCGGTACTGCTGAAGGTCTTCGTGTTCGATGATGCCGCCTCCGCGCTTCATTTCGGCGACGAGCAGGTCCGCGGTCCGGCCGCGGTAGAACCCGTCGGGGCCCTTTTCCGCGATGCGTCGCAGGGTCTCCGCGAGATCCGGCTGCCTGAACGTGTCTCCTTCCGCTGGGGGCGCGCCTCCGGGGAAGAACGCGGCGGCCGAGGCATCGAATGCGGAAAGCGCGCGCTGCGCCCTACCCAGCGACTGGGCGAGGAACGCATGCGTCGTGAATCCCTCGGCGAGCTCGATCGCGGGTTGCACCAGCAGGGGCCAGTCGAGCGTCCCGAAGCGCTGGTGGGCTTCCCACATTCCGGCGGGTGTCCCGGGCACGCCCACCGAGAGGTGTCCGACGGTCGCCAGACGACTCACCTCGCCGTCCTCGTCGAGGTACATGTCAGGGGTCGAGGCGAGCGGCGCCCTCTCGCGGAAGTCGAGCGCGGCGCTGGTGCCGTCCGCCATGCGCACGACCATGAAACCGCCACCGCCGACGTTACCCGCGGTGGGATGCACGACGGCCAGCGCGAAATGTGTCGCGATCGCGGCATCGACGGCGTTTCCGCCCTGCTCCATGATCGCGACGCCGGCCTCGCTCGCGGCGAGCGCTCCGGAGGCCACGACGCCGTTGTCGGCGCGTAATGGCTCGATGTCAGCCGACCACGGCCACGACGAGGGGAATTCCACGGCTGTTGCCGCCGGCGCGGTCGAGGCGCTCGGCGGGGCGTCGCCACAGCCGGTCGCCACGAGACATGCCATTGCCAAGATTCCGAACCGGGAGCTGTGTGCGGCACTTCGATTCATGAGACCCCCGCTCAGGCGTGACTCCCGTCCGCTGTCCGGCGGGGTGGGGGAGAATGCCGGTGAGGTCGGCGGCGGGCAAACGCGGCGGACCCTTGCTCCCGCTGGTCAGGCGCGCTCATGTTCGCCCGCCATGGACGACTATCGCCCCCCGAGATCCCATTTCCTGCCGCGCACGCGCGACGGACGAACGGCCACGCTCCTGTTCGTGGTGTTCTTCCTCTTCGCCATGCCCCCCATGACCCACACCGCACTGAACCGCGCGGACCCGTGGATTCTGGGGCTGCCCTTCTTCTATGTCGCCCTGTTGGTGGTGTACACGGCGTTGATCCTGGTGCTCGTCTGGGCGTATCGCCGTGGGGTCTAGTTGATGGAAGCCTGGGTTGTCGCCACCGGGCTGATCGGACTCTATCTCGTCCTGACGATCGTGCTCGGGTTCGTCGCCAACCGGCGCATGACCGGAGACATGGAGGACTTCCTGCTCTACGGCCGCAAGGCCGGCTTCATCGTCCTCTATCTGACGGTGGTGGCGTCCTTCCACTCCTCGTTCGCGTTCCTCGGCTCGGGTGGCTTCTTTTATCGGAACGGGATCGGCTTTTGGGCGGCGGGAACGTGGACGCTGCTGGTAGGGGCCATCACGTATGTGATCGGGACGCGCATCTGGGCGCTGGGCAAAGCGTTCAACTACATGACGCCTGCCGACATGCTGGCCGACTTTTACGAGTCCGAAGCCGTCCGTGTCACCGTCGCCGTCGTCTCGGTGGTCTTCACCATCCTCTACATCCAGGTCCAAGCGCAGGGGCTCGGCTACATCATCAACGTGGCCTCCGGCGGCCGGATCAGCTTCGAGGTAGGCACGCTGATCCTGCTCATCGTCGCGGCGGTCTACCTGATGGTCGGCGGTCTCAGAGCTGTGTACTGGACAGACGTGCTGCAAGGCGTCTGGATGTACATAGCGGTGTGGGTGGGAGCGCTCGTACTCTCCTACGAGCTCTTCGGGGGTCCGCTGGAGCTGTGGCGGGCGGTCTCGGAGCAGCGGCCCGATCTGCTCTCTCTGCCGGGACCGGAGGGGTTCTTCCGGCCGGGCATGTGGATCGGAATGACGATCACGCTCTCGTTCGGCATCGTTTTCCAGCCGCACATGATGATCCGGTACTACACCGCGGTCGACGCCAAGACGATCAAGCTGCTCGGCGCGACCACGCCCATCTACCTGATGACGCTGTACATCCCCGCCGCGTTGGTTGGGCTGGGCGGGGCGCTCGTCATGCCCGGGCTCGAAGGGGCCGAGGCGGACAGGATCTTTCCGGAGCTGCTCTTCGCCTACACCAACCCGTGGCTGACCGGCGCGATCCTTGCTGGCGCGACCGCGGCGGCCATGTCGACGCTCGACTCGATTCTGCACGCGAACATGACGGTGCTGACGCGGGACATTTACCAACGCTTCATCCGGCCGAACGAGAGCCAGGGGCACTACATCAACGTCGGCCGCGCCATCGTGGTCGGCCTGCTCGTGATCGGCTACATGCTCTCGGTGGGCACGTTCGACTACCTGGTCGTGCTCGTCACGCTGTCGGGGGCCGGGGCGCTCCAGCTGATGCCGGCGATCCTCGGTGTGTGTTTCCCGGGCGGGCGCACGCTGACCCGGGCGGGCGTCGTATGGGGGATCGTGGCCGGGCTGGTCACGCTTTATCTGACCTTGGTGGTAGTCCCTCACCCGCTGGGCATGCACGGCGGGCTCTGGGGCCTGCTGGTGAACACCGCGGTCGCGCTGAACGTGTCGGTCTTCACGCCGCCACCCTCCGCGGAGACGATCCGACGGGTGCACGGGGAAGTGGAGCGTTTTGTCTATGGCGCGGAGGAATGAGGCGCCGATGGCCCCACGACTCATCGACCGGCTCATCTTCTTCCCCCCCTCGCCGTCCTACGACGCAGCGGCGCAGGGGCTGGTGTGGCTCGAGACCGCGACAGGAGATGAGATCGTCGCGTTCCATCGGGAGACACCAGGCGCGACGATCACCGTTTTGTTCGCGCACGGCAACGCGGAGGACCTGGGAGACGGCGTCAGCCATGCGGAGCGCTACGCCGAACTCGGCGTCTCCGTCTTCTCCTTCGAATATCCGGGCTACGGCCTCAGCACGGGTAGGCCGACCGAGGGGGGTGTGTACGCCGCGGCGGACGCCGCCTACCGCTACCTACGCGAAGAACTCGAGGTCGACGCGGCGGCGATCGTGGGGCACGGACGCTCGCTCGGCGGGGGCGTCATGGTGGACCTGGCGAGCCGCTTCCCGGTGGGCGGGTTGGTGGTCGAGAGCTCTTTCGTCTCGGTCTACCGGGTCGTCACTCGCGCCCGACTCCTGCCCGTCGATCAGTTCGAGAGTCTGGCCAAGTTGGGCGACGTGACCGCGCCGGTGTTGGTCATCCACGGGCAGGGCGACGAGGTGGTGGCCGCCTGGCATGGGCGACGACTCTTCAAGGCCTTGCCCGAGCATCGGCGCTCGTCACTGTGGGTAGACCGCGCGGGACATAACGATGTCGCTCAGATCGCAGGCCAGTCCTACTGGGACGCGCTGGCGACGTTCGTCTCGGGCGTCGAAGACGCCTTGCGGGCCAGCGCTTGAGTCGCCAAGTCAGGGCGTCAGACGCAGCAGATTCCAGCTTCTCCAGAGAGGTCTCGATCGTGGCAGGCTCCCAGTTCTCGACCCGGCTGCGCCTTTTATTTTTTGCCCTCGTGGTGGCCGCGGTGGGCTGTGAAGGACCGAGCCCGGAGCTCCCCTTCGACGCGGCGGAACACATCAGCGAGATCGAGAGCTTTCAGGAAGCCCGTGTCGCGGAGCTCGAGGCTCCCGACTCCTGGCTGGCGCTCATGGCGCTGCATTGGCTCTCCGAGGGCGAGACCACGATGGGCTCGGATCCCACAAACGACCTCGTGCTGCCCGAGGGGAAGGCGGCGCCCTTCGTCGGCTCTGTGATCCTCGAGGGCGAAATCGTGCGCTTCGTCGCGGTCGACGGCGTACGCATCACGATGGGCGTCGATTCGACGTTGAACCTGCAGGCCGGCTCGGGCGCGTTTCCCCCCGACATTCGTGACGATCCCGTCGTCACAGAAGCGGAACTGGGTTCGGAGGGTCCGGGCAAGTACACCGTGCTTCGCCACGGCGACATCAACTGGATCAGGATACAGCGAGGCTCGCAGTTCGCTCTGCGTGTCAGGGACAACTCCAACGATGTGTACGATCGCTTCCATGGCATCGACCGGTTCGAAACCGATGCGGAAATGAGGCTCACCGCGACGTGGATGCCCCAGAACGAGGTGGTCGCCGTGCCCAACGTGCTGGGCACGATCTCCGAGGTGCCGTCGCCGGCCTACCTCGAGTTCTGGATCGATGGAGAGCGGCACACGCTCGACGTGACGGGACAACCGGACTCCGAGCGGTTCATGATGGTATTCGCGGACCAGACCAGCGGCGAAGCCACCTACGGCGGCGGACGCTACCTGTGGATCGATGCTCCCAATGAACGGGGTCGGGTGGTCCTCGACTTCAACCGTGCCTACAACCCGCCGTGCGTTTGGACGCCATTCGCGACGTGCCCGCTACCCACGCGCAACAATCGCCTGACCGTGCCGATCGAGGCCGGGGAGATGGACTGGGCCCGCTGAGCCGGCTAGTCTGCCCCGCCGAGAACATCCCGACATCGCGACTCCCAACATCCGAGGGCCCATGGCCGACGACACTTCTGCCCGTCACGCGCAGTACTGGCGGCGCAACATCCGCTATGTCGGACTCCTTCTCGCCGTATGGTTTTCGGTGTCCTTCGGCTTCGGCATCCTGCTCGTCGAGCCCCTGAATGCGATCAACCTGCCCGGAACGGCGTACCCGCTCGGCTTCTGGTTTGCTCAGCAAGGTTCGATCTACGTCTTCGTCGCGCTGATCTTCGTCTACGTGAAGCTCATGAACGGACTCGACGTCGAGTTCGACGTAGCCGAGGAGGACGGGACTTGACTGCCCAGCAATGGACGCTCACGCTCGTCGTGGCGTCGTTCGCGCTCTACATCGGCATCGCGGTGTGGTCCCGCGCCTCCACCACCAAGGACTTCTACGTCGCGGGCGCGGGCGTGTCTCCGCTCGCGAACGGGATGGCGACCGCCGCGGACTGGATGAGCGCGGCCTCGTTCCTGGGGATGGCGGGCCTGATCTCCTTCATGGGCTACGACGGGTCCGTCTATCTCATGGGATGGACCGGAGGATACGTCTTGCTGGCGCTGCTGTTGGCGCCCTACCTGCGCAAATTCGGAGCGTTCACCGTGCCGGACTTCGTGGGTGATCGCTACTACTCACAGACCGCGCGAATCGTCGCGGTCGTGTGCGCGATCTTCATCTCGTTTACCTATGTCGCCGGACAGATGCGCGGCGTCGGCATCGTCTTCGGACGCTTCCTGGAAGTGGACGTGGACGTCGGCGTGTACATCGGCATGGGCGTCGTCTTCTTCTACGCCGTACTCGGGGGCATGAAGGGGATCACGTACACACAGGTCGCGCAGTACTGCGTGTTGATCTTCGCGTACATGGTGCCGGCGATCTTCCTGTCGATCATGGTTACCGGCAACCCGATTCCGCAGCTGGGCCTGGGAGGAGTCGACATCGAGTCCGGAATCCCACTGCTGGAGCGTCTGAACGGCCTCAACACGGAGTTGGGCTTCGCGGAGTACACGTCGGGCACGAAGTCCATGCTGGACGTCTTGTTCATCACGACCGCGCTCATGGTCGGTACCGCCGGTCTCCCGCACGTCATCATTCGCTTCTATACGGTGCCGCGGGTGCGAGACGCCCGTATCTCGGTCGGTTGGGCTCTCGTCTTCATCGCGCTGCTCTATACGACCGCGCCTGCGGTCGCGGTGTTCGCCCGTACGAACCTCATCAACAGCGTCTCCGAAACCCCGTATTCGGAAGTCCCGGAGTGGTTCACAACGTGGGAGGATACGGGTCTGCTCAGGTTCGAGGACCTCAACGGGGACGGGCGGATCCAGTTCGTCGGGCCCGACTCTCCCATGGAGAACGAGCTCTTCGTCGACAATGACATCATCGTGCTCGCGAACCCCGAGATCGCCGAGCTGCCCAATTGGGTAATCGGGCTCGTCGCGGCGGGCGGCCTGGCGGCTGCGCTCTCTACCGCCGCCGGTCTGTTATTGGTCGTTTCGTCCGCGGTGAGTCACGACCTGCTCAAGCGGTCCCTGATGCCGGAAATCAGCGAGCGCGGCGAACTGCTGGCTGCGCGCGTCGCGGCCGCGGCCGCGGTGCTCTTCGCGGGTTACTTGGGCACGCATCCACCGGGATACGTGGCGCAGGTGGTCGCTTTTGCCTTCGGCCTGGCCGCGTCGTCGTTCTTCCCGGTCATCATCCTGGGCATCTTCTCCAAGCGCACGACCCGCGAGGGAGCGATTCTCGGCATGGTTTCGGGTATCGCGCTCACCGGGACGTACATCGTCTGGTTCACGCTGATGCATCCCGAGCTCAGCAATCGCGAGAACTGGTGGTTCGGGATCAGCCCACAGGGCATCGGCACCGTGGGCATGTTGCTCAACTTCGCGGTGACGATGACGGTGTCGCGATTCACTCCCGAGCCGCCCGACCACGTGCAGCGCCTCGTGGATTCGATCCGGATTCCCAAGGGTGTGGAGGAGGGCGCCGCCTAGCCCCGATGACCGACCACGGCCCCGCCGAGGCGGCTCACGCGCTTTTCAGCGCTGTTATCGAGAGCACGAGTGACGTCGTGCACATCCAGGATCTCGACGACCGATATGTCGTGATCAACAGCAGGGGCGCGGCCCTGATGGGGAAAACCGTCGAACAGGTGGTCGGGAAGAAGGACTCCGAGCTCTTCAACCCGGAGGAGGCCGCGACCCGGGAGGAAGAGAACGCTGTTGTCGTGCGAACCGGCGAAACGGTCACGCGGGAAGTCCGCGAGCAGTTCGGAGGTGAGGAGCGCTTGCTCGAGAGCAGCAAGCGGCCCTACCGAGATGCCTCGGGCACCTGCGTCGGCGTCATTACCATCGGTAGGGACATCACGGAAACCCGGCTGGCAGAGCAGACGCAGGGAAGAGGCGAGGGACGGGCTCGGATCGACACCCTGACGGCGTGTGTCGCACACAGCCTCAACAACGCCCTCACCCCCATCATGGGGATGGCCGAACTCATTCTCCTTCGATCCCACGGTGCCCCATCATGTGGCGCCGAAGTTGGAAACGATCCTCAGGCACGCCACCGGGGCAATAGATTTGGTGCGCCACCTGGAGCGTCTGTCTGCCGCTGACACGGACCAGGACTCTGCCGATGGGGTGGGGATCAACGAAATATGGGCTCGGGTCATCGCGAGCGTGGGCGACGATTGGGCGGACAAGGGGATCCAGCTCGAGCAGCAACTCGACGAGGCGGCGGGCGCGGTCGCGAACACCGCGGAAATCCGTCAGGCGTTCACGCATGTGCTTATCAACGCTGTTGAAGCCATGCCGGACGGTGGGACGCTCACGATCCGGACCAAGTCGGACGGCGCCAACTGTTTGATCCATATCGTCGATACGGGTGTCGGCATGACCATCGAAGAGCAAGCGCGCTGCCGGCAACCGTTCTACTCGACGAAGCAGGGGCGGCCTGGCCTCGGGCTCAGCGTCGCATACGGCGCGGCCAAGCGGGCAGACGGCTCGTTGTTGGTGGAGTCCCACTTGGGACGCGGGACCAGCGTCCAGATCTCGCTACCGACGCGCGCGGTGCAAGAGTAGGTGGAGACCTCAACCGCCGACGGACTCCGACGCGCTTGCGAGGTCCGTTCGTAACTGGGCGATACCGACCCGGGCCCATCGCTCCAGCGCTGCCTTGAGATGTGCCGTCCTCAGCGGTTTGGTCATGTAGTCGGCCATCCCGGCCGCAAGGCACTGGGCTCGATCGCTCGGCAGTGCGTGCCCCGTGAGGGCGATGATGGGCACCGTGGCGTGCTCCCTCTTGATCTCACCCGTCGCCTGGTAGCCGTCCATGACCGGCATCTGACAATCCATGAACACCAATGCATGTCGCTGCCCGCGAAAGGTATCCACCGCCTCGCGACCGTTGGTGGCCTCGTCCACTTCGCAGCCCAGTAGTTCCAGCATGCGCCTCGCTACCTCACGATTGGCCGCATCGTCATCAACCACCAGCACGACGAGGGGGACATCCACGACGTGTATCGGGGCCGATCGGCGCTGTGCTATGGTTCGGTCGTTCTCTTCTTGCGTAGTGATACCGTCCAGCGTCGTGCCTCCATGGACTACGGATCCTTCGGACAGGGCGAGGTCGAGAGAGAACCAGAAGGTCGAGCCCCGACCCAGGCGGCTCTGGACCCCGACCACTCCACCCATGAGCTCGACGAGTTGCTTGGTGATCGCCAGGCCGAGGCCTGTTCCGCCGTGGGGTCGGGTCGACGACGTGTCCACCTGAGTGAACTGTTTGAAGATCTCCTCGAGCTGATCCTCTTCGATGCCGAGGCCGCTGTCCTCGACCGAGAACCTCAGTTGAGCGCGACCCATTGTGGCTTTGCCGGCGACTCTAACGACGATCTGCCCTCGATCCGTAAACTTCACGGCGTTCGCAATCAGGTTGGTCAGGACTTGTCGAATTCGGTCCTGATCACCGACGACTCGCGTCGGCGTTCCGGGGGCGATTTCTACGAGGAGACCGAGGCCTTTTTCCGCCGCCCCGGAGTCGAATAGGTCGGCCAATTCGTTCACCGCAACTCGGAGATCGAACTCGATCGGACTGATTTCGAACTTCCCCGCTTCGATTTTGGAGTAGTCCAGGACGTCATCGATGACACGGAGCAGTGCCTCCCCCCCAGAGACCATCTGCTTCCCGTGCGATCGTTGCGCCGGCGTCAGGTCGGTAAGGAGCAACAGATCGGCATTGCCCAGGATTATGTTCAGGGGCGTGCGTACCTCGTGGCTCATCCTCGCGACGAATTCAGACTTGGCCTGCGAAGCCGCCTCCGCCCGCGTGAGCGAGTCCCGCAGGTTGTCGTAGGTGTCGTTCAGCGTATCGACGAGGAGATCGTAGGTGCGGCTCAAGGTGTCGACCTCCGGTGACGATGGTGATGCACCGAATCGTCGGTTGAAGTCCCCACTGGTCGCCACGCTGTGCACGAAGGCCACGAAGCTTTGGAACGGTCTGAGCACCGACTTGGCGATCATCGCCGACCCCAAGATCGACGCCGCGATGGCGAGCCCGCCGAAGATCAGGAACGGCATCAGCAACGCTCGACTCGGGTCTGCCCAGGCCTGCGTCAGCGAACGCATCAGGTAGAGTTTGACCACGTCTCCCGACTCGTCGAGCCCCAAGTCCAAGGTGCTCACCAAGAACTCCTCTCCGGCGATTTGGAGCCTGGCTGGGTCTCGACGTTCCACACCGGCCGGAAGCGACGCGTCCGGCTCGAGCGTGTCGATCCAATCCCCCTCGGGAAGCGTCGATACGATGACCGATTCGCTGGACGCCACCACGATCTCGCTGTCGAAGTCTCGCTTGAGATCGTCCACGAAGCCCGCGTCCAGGCGGTCCCCCATGACGAGAGCACCGATTGCGCGGCCCTGTAGTACGATTGGCGCAACCTCGGTCTGATAGTGGCTCGTCCCGAGACGCGCCACCGCGTAGTCAGACTCGACGAGCGCGGCCGATGGATCGAGCAGTAGAACCATCACGGGCCACGCTCCGAGATCCTCGCCCACAGAAGGGCCTGACTCGGCGTTGTGGCTGGACGCGAGGACCCTTCCTCTGTCGTCCGTCACGATGAGCATGTCGCGACCCACGACGGAGAAGATCTTATCAAGCTCTCGCTGGAGCGTGGCGATGAGCTCGGGACGTCTCTCGACACCGAATACCGACTCCAGCCTCAACGTCTCCAATGCGGCTCGGAGCGTGGGGGTCTCGGTGACAACAGCCGAGAAGGCCAGAAGCCGTCCGCGGTCATTGTCCCGTTCCTTGACGAGCGCTTGCTGGTTCCGACCCAACTCAAGGGCGAAGGCACGCTGCGCGTTCCGCTTGACCTCGCTGTTGAGCGCCGCGAAGGCCGAAAGGATCACCCCTGAGGTGAGCAGGGCGCTGAAGAGAAGGAGCTTGGTCCCTAGACCGAGCCGGATTCGTGAAACGCCGGCTTGCTCGCGCGGCATCAGTGCCGGTCCCAAAGACTTCCGGGCCGATTCATTTGCTCGCTCGGAGGCGGGAGCTCTATGCTGAGCGGCGTGGTCTGGCCGGCGGCGACGCTCGCGGCCACCTCTATCGGTGCGACCCGATCGTGCCAGACGGTCAGTACATGGTCTCCGGGCGGGAGTCCCTCGATCAAAAACCGACCCTCCGCGTCCGGTTGCGCGAAGAACGGGTTGTCCAGCACCAGAACTGTCGCGCTCATGTCCGAGTGGATGTCGCAAAACACGGCCACGACGCCTACATCGTCGAAGACCACGCTCCTCGACTCACCGCGCGGGTATCGCCCCAGATCGAACAATGCCGGAGCGGAGAGGGAAAAGACATTGTGAAAAATGTCGTCATCGTTCGGAAACTCGACGGTCGTGCCTCGTAGCACCGGCAGAAGGTGCGGGTCGAACGTCTCGTTCGATTGTGAGATGCTCGCGGGTGGACGCTGCTCCTGGGCCTCGTAGCCGGAAAGCGTGGGCGAGACGATGTAGACGACCACCCTCGCGAACGGATTCGCGGGTTCGTTTCTCTCTGTCGGAAACTGACCCCTGCCGAAGTCGCCGTAGGGGCGGAACCGCATCCGGTCCGTGGAGAGTGCAGGCGAAAGCGTGATCCGGCCCTCGATTCGACCCGTTCCGGAAGCCGAGGCCCTCGGCGGGACTTGGCCAGACGTCTGGGCGGCACACGCCCAGGGCAGCGCGGCCGGCAGTAGCGTGATCACACCCGCGACGAAGAGGAAAGGCCTCACCCCGAGCCCATCATCCTCTGATCGAGCCATCTCATGACGTCGAACTGATGCGAGAACTGGAAGGCGAACGCTTTTCCGTTCCTTTCCGGGTTTTCCCATCGATCCCCTCGGTAGCTCACCTTCAGCAAGGAGTCTCGCGAGAAGCGGTAGCCGATACTCGCCTCAGCGTTCCAGAACAGGACGGCTTTTCCGATCCACTTCCCGGTATCGCGGAGCTTGACCAGGGGGTAGTCGTTGCCCTCGAACCGGAACGCCGTGAAAAAACGTGGAGTCCAGGTCCGCTTGAACTCCACGTAGCCCGTCTTGCCGCTCACCGCATCGTCGATGGTGGGCACGTCGTACGACGACAACGAGAATTCTGCGCGCACCTCGGAATGGCCTCGAGCGAAGCGTGTATCGAACGCGATGATCCGTTGATTGAAGCTCGACCAGGCGGCGACGTCTGGAATCGCGGACGACATGTCGCGATTCAGGTAGCTGCCACGGGTGAACGAGCCGCCCACGCGAAATCCCGTGGCCAGGGTCACCCCCGCGCCCACCGCAGGGCGCAGTCGGTCCGTGGGCGGGGGCAGGTACCTCTCGTGGACGATGGGTTTGCTCACCATCCCCGTGCGATAGTCGAGGCGTCCCCATCTGCCGGTGACGACCACACCCCACGGGTAGTTCACATGGTAGCTGTCAGGGGCACCGATGACGGGGTTCGTTATGGAGAGGCGGCGGCCGGCGTAGATGCCGACCGGTGGCAGGATCTTCCCCGCCTCGACGAGCAACGTCGGCGAGGCGGAGAATCGCAAGGCCAGCTGATGGATCCCGACCTCGGCGTCGCGGAAAGCGCCAGCCCCTATCTCACCCTCGACTTCACCGAGCGCCATCAGCTGTAGCTTCGCATGCAGTCGCAGGGCCGTCCACATCGTCAGCGTGCTCGATCCCAACGGACGCCCGTCGTTTCGCGTCAGAAGCCTGGAGGCATCGTCCGTCGACCAACCCTCGACGTCGAGAATGCCCTCCAGGACGATCCAATCCTGTGCGACGGCCGATCGCGGGGCGAGCGCGTGCAGCAAGACTGTCAGGGTCAGGGCGGTCAGAGCCAAGGCCGGTAACTTCAGGTTACTCAACGTGTTTCGGGGGGGAGTCATCGGATCGACAGCGCCTCCAACGAAGGGCTTGGGAGCCCATGCGTCGGGCCCACAGTGCGCTATCCATAGGTAGGCCGCCTACACGGAGCGTGTCAACGGTCCTATGATGGATGGGCCGGCCAGCGATCCCCTTGGCCGGGGCAGTCAAGCCTCCATAGCCCCGGCCGTCGCGCATCAGTTTTCCGCCACCCCCACGTCCCCGGTATTGCGGTTGCCGCGGTGATCCTTGGCCCACGAGCTGTCGGCGAGCCCGAGCGAGGAGGTCTTCACAGCGTAGAGCTCTTGCGTCAGCTGGGAGACGACATACGCGGTGCCGTCCGCGACAATGCCTGTGTTTCCCGTAATGACTTTGAACTGGCCTTTTACCTGAAACCGCCAGTCGAGTGTGCCGGACGGACTGAAGGCTTCCAGATTCCCGGTGCCACCGAACATGCATCCTCCAATGGGGACATGCACGGTGTTGTGGGCGCCGACGGTCGGGCTTCCCCCTGGGCATCCCGTTAGCGGGGCGGTCCACTTTTCTGAACCGTCGGGGTTGATGGCGTATGCGACACCGGGCTGGCCCGAAGCGACGTACACCGTTCCATCAGGAGCCACGGCATGCGCTCGGAGGAGCGTTCGGCGCGGGGAACACGGCCACCATTGGGGCGCGCGGGCTACCAAGGCTGTCGGGGGGGGAGCTCGCGGTCATAGGCAGATTGGCCGATTGAGGAGGCCTGTCGGGCCCCGTAGGGTTTGGGCTCCCGGTCGAGTTCGATCGACCCGCCTTCCTCTTGCAGCCGGAGAACCACCTCTTGAGCCCACGCACGAAGCTGGACGCCTCCAAGTCCTCCCCCGCGCGCCCTGAAGCCCATCCAGGAGCAAGCGCTCGCGTCCGTCCCCTCACTACTCCACCAGCGATCTGAAGACCCCCGGGCTTGCCGGATCACGAGCGGGTCACCCTCACCGATCAGCGTCGCGTCCGCTGCTGAGGCGGTGGCCCAGCCGGAGACCGAGGTGAGCTCGTTGAGCTGACGCACGATGGGATACGAGTATGAGCCCCGTTCGATGAAGACCAGACGGTCGGCCTCGGGGTACGGGAGCGCTTGCAGGAACAGGTGGTCGGCCACCGTGAACACGGTCACCACGCTGCCCACACCGAGGCCCGTCAGGAGCACCACGCTCGGCGAGATTGCCGGCGCGCGCCGCAGGCTGCGGAGCGCATGACGCGCGTTGCGGATCCAGTCGCTCATCTCCCCTCCCCCCCCGTTCGCGTTGTCCCACTCCGACGGCCCGCCGCCGGAAGACCTCGTCCCGCCATTCAGCCCCGAGCACGCCGACGAGGCGCGTGAGCGCCACGGCGACCAGGGTGAGGCGGCGGCGTCCGCGCCCCCACATAGCCGCGAACGCGTCCCCCGCGTCCTCCCCCGCCACGTCCCGGAACGCGGTCGGAGCCAGCCGAACGAGGCGGCGGTACGCACGCACCACCCATGGCTCGGAACGCGTCACCCCTCCTCCGAGAGAAGCGGCCGCGCGCGGTGCAGCAGCTCGTCGAGCCGCTGCACCTCCGCTCGAAGGACCTCTCGCCCAAGCGCCGTCAACTCAAAGCGTGTGCGCTGATCCTCGCCGTCCAGCTTACTCACCCGCCCGTCGCGCAGCATGCGTCGCAGGGCGCGATAGAGGTTGGCCGGATCGAGCGGAACCTCCGCGGTGGTCATGCGCTCCGCGGCGGTCACCACGCCGTAGCCGTGGGTCGGTCCCTCGGCGAGGATGAGCAGGATCAGGAAGTCTCGAGGTGCCAGCGGGATTCCGGCGGGGTCGGACTTGGCGTCTCTCGGCATAGTCGATCGACTATGCCTTGCAACCCGGCCGTGGGTCCGCACGGCCGCTTTCTTCCGAGGGTATCGGGGCGGCGACTGTGGCCGCGCCTGAACGGGAACCGGCTCTCAGGTGTCTTGATGGATGTTGGCGCTGGTCACTAACGTACACCTGTTGGTCACTGGAGGGGCGAGCATGGGTTCAGCAGACAAAGGCAGCGGTATTGAATCGCGTCGCGCTTTTCTCGCCTTGGCGGGGACAGCCACGGCCGGGCTCGCGCTCTCGCCGGGTCTGCGGCCCCTGGGCTCCGTGCGCGCGGCTCCAGCCGACGTGGCTCGGCAGGAGCGACGCTCCCTCAGAATCGGGATCATCGGGTCGGGCGCGATGGGCGGCCCACTCGGTCTCCTCTGGGCGGAGGCTGGGCATCAGATCCTGTTCTCCTCCCGCAATCCCGACCAGCTCATGGACCTCGTAGGGAGTGCGGCTCCGAGAGCGAGCGCCGGCTATCCGGACGCGGCAGCGTTCTTCGGGGAGGTAGTCTTGCTCGCTGTGCCGCCCGGCGCGGTTCCTCAGATCGGGGAGGACTTCGGGCACTTGATGCGGGGCAAGGTTGTCATCGACCTGGGGAACCCACGAGCGGACAGAGATGGACCGCTCACGGAAGAGTGGATGGAGATGGGAACGGGCTTGGCGATGGCCCAATACCTGCCTGAGGTTCGATTCGTCAAGGCCTTCAACACCGTGAGCCCACGGAGCTTTCGGACCCCCGTCCGTGAAGGCGTGAGAATCGGTGTGCCCATTGCCGGCGACGACGACGAGGCCGTCGCCATCACGGTCGGCCTCGTACGAGACGCGGGGCTCGACCCAGTGGTCGTGGGCCCGCTGGCGAGGGCGAAGGAGTTCGACCGAGGCAGCCCGATATGGGAGACCGGTGCCTCCGCGCAGGAAATACGAGAGGCACTCAACATCCGCTAGGCCCCGAGCCGCGCGGACGTTCGACGAACGTCTGGCGGAAGCCACCGACCCCCTGCGCGCCCCTGCAAACATGTGCCGAAGCCGTCTCCTTATCAGCAGGCTGGCCCTGACCGCATTCCTGGGTCTGGGCGTCACTTCGATCGTGCTTCCGGGCCTGGCGGCGCAGGCCGCCGGAGACGGTGGTCCGGAGCGGCTCGAGATCTTCGGTCCACCCCCCCCGGTCGGCGGCGCCATGATCAACCAAGCCGGCCGCGAGGGTGCCACCCTGAGGGCCACCCGTGTTCAGGAGCGGCTGCGGACCGACGGCGTCATCGAGGAGGCCTTCTACCTCGACACGCCCCCGATCACCGAGTTCATCCAGAGCGTTCCGGAGGAAGACGGGGAGCCCAGTCAGCTCACCGAGGTCTGGATCGGGTTCGACGACGAAAACGTGTACGTCTCGGCGAGAGTGTGGGACACGGCGGGCCCGGACGGCTGGATCGCGAACGAGATGCGCCGCGACTCCAACCGGTTGCGTCTCAACGACAACTTCGGCGTGTGGTTCGACACGTTCTACGACCGACGGAATTCGGTCGGGTTCTACGGAAACGCGATCGGAGGCATGTCCGACTTCCAGACCACAAACGAGGGAAATCCCAATCGCGACTGGAATCCGGTCTATGAAGGCCGATCCGCGCTCTTCGACGGCGGGTGGTCGATCGAATTCGCGATCCCGTTCAAGTCGCTCCGATACCGGCCGGGTCGCGAGCAGGTGTGGGGAATCCAAATGCGGCGTTCGGTCCTGCGACGAAACGAGTGGAACCACATCCGAGCGCTCCCGCTGTCGGTGGGAGGTGGCGGGTCTCAGGGCGTGTTCAGAGTCTCGATGTACGCGACACTGGTCGGGATCGAAGCGCCTCCCCCGAGTCGCAACCTCGAGGTGAAGCCTTACGGGATCTCCGGATCCCGGACCGACCTGACGGCCACCCCTTCGATCTCCAACGACGGATACGCTAATGCGGGGTTAGACGTAAAGTACGGCCTCACCGAGAACCTCACCGCCGACTTCACCTACAACACCGACTTCGCCCAGGTCGAGGTCGACGAGCAGCAGGTCAACCTGACACGGTTTTCTCTCTTCTTTCCTGAGAAGCGTGAGTTCTTTCTGGAGAGCCGGGGCATCTTCGAGTTCGGATCCGGTGGCATCGGCGGCGGTGGTGGTGGCGGCCGGCGTGGTGGTGGCGGTAGCGGTAGACGTGGCGGCAGCGCACCCACGCTCTTCTACAGCCGCAACATCGGCCTCCACGGCAGCGAACCCGTGGCGATCCTGGGTGGCGGCCGCGTGACGGGAAAGGTCGGCGCCTTCGACGTCGGGCTGGTCAACATCCAGACGGACGGCGACGCTGTTCTCGGGGCGGAGTCCACCAACTTCTCGGTCGTCCGGCTGCGCAGGGACATCTTCGCGCGTAGCAGCGTGGGGGCGCTCTTCGAGAACCGGTCCCGGTCGTTGACCGGTCAGGGCTCCAATCAGGCGTGGGGCGTGGATGGGTCGTTCGGGCTGACGAACGACCTGAGTCTGCTGGCCTACTACGCTCGGACCGAGACCGACGGACTGAACGGTCTCGACGCGAGCTACCGAGGCCAGATATCCTACAACGCGGACGAGTGGGGCGGGAGCGTCGACCACCTCGTCGTCGGGGACGACTTCAACCCGGAGCTCGGCTTCGTGCGAAGGAAGGGCTTCAGGCAGACCGCCGTCTCTGCTCGTTTCAGCCCCCGTCCGCGATCCATCTCCTGGATTCGGCAGCTCACCCTCCAGTCGAACGTCGACTACCTGGAAAACGAGCGGGTGGGGTACGTCGAGAGTCGGAGCCGGGGCGGCCAGCTCAGCGTCGAACTCGAGAATAGCGATCAGCTCACCGTCGGGTACACCGACAGCTACGAGAACCTCGTGGAGGAGGCGGTGATCTCGGGAGCCACGATTCCCGCAGGCCGATACTCGTTCCCGGACGTGCGGGTCAGTTACAACATGGGGCCGCAGCGTCGCTACTCGGCGAACCTCTCGCTACGACGGGGTGACTACTACGCCGGAACGCTCACGTCTGCCGGGCTCAGCAGCGGGCGCGTCGAGGTCACGCCGCAGATTTCGCTCGAGCCGTCGCTATCGTTCAATTGGATCGACCTGCCCAGCGGACGGTTCGACCAGCACGTTGCGGTCACCCGACTCACCTACACGTTGACGCCCCGCGCCTATGTGAGCGGACTCGTGCAATACAACTCCAGAAGCCACGCGGTGAGCGGCAACTTCCGCCTCAGATGGGAGTGGGCCCCTGGCAGCGAGCTGTTCTTGGTCTACACCGAGGACCGCGACACCGACGTGCTGGATCGGTGGTCCCAGCTCCGCACCCGCGGCTTAGTGATCAAGGTCAACCGTCTCCTGAGGATCTAGTGGACTGGATCGTTACGGAGCCTCGCAGGTGGACGCCCTCTGGGCCGGAGTCCTTCCGGCGGGTATCCGCAGCGGCACGCCGGCCGCAACGAGCTCGTCGTGCGCGACCTGCTGGAGCGCTTCTGTCTGGGCCGGGGACATTCCCAGCTCGAACCCCGAGCACTCCCCGCGCCCGAGCGCCATCGGGTCCACACCCGTCACGTTCCCGAAGACCACCAGCGCCTCCAGGTAGTAGCCGAACGTGCTCGCGTGATAGTGATCGTACGTCCAGAGGTCGACCTTGCCCACGTCGATGCCGTCATACGGATTGGGATCGGCCACGCCAGTCCGGATGGCCCGATTGAACGCCTCGCCCACGGGGTTCACCGCCTTGACACCCTGGACCTCGGCCGCGAGCCGGTCGTATGCCGCGTCCACGTCGCTGCCCATCGCGTCGATTGGCTTTCCGTGAGGGGGTGCCTTCCCGGTACGTCAGGTCCGGCCGGGACCACGTCGCCGTAACGTAGAACTCCACCGAGGGGCTCCGTTCGTGTAGTACGTCCGAGAGCTGCCGTCCCGTGGCGAGCAGGGCCGTGGGGTCGTTCGGATGATCGCGGTCCAGCGTGCTGTAGCTGTGCGCGACGACCACGTCCCAAGCCCGGCTCGTGATTTCGTCGAGCTTCTCCTGGAGATGGTAGTCGAACGCCGAGCCGCCCCGGGTCTCGAGGTACACGTCGTAGGGGAGCCCCGCCTGGTCCGCAAAGGACTTGAAGAGGGCCGGAACGCCCCCGACGTGATCGTCGTTCAGATCCGTGACCGTGTTGGTCCGCCAGAACCGGACGGCCGAGCCCGAGCCGAAGGTGAAGCTGTTTCCGATGAAGAGGATGGTCTGCCCCTGCTGCGCCTCCGCGCTCCCCACCGTCAGGGCCATCAGGCCCACGGCAAGCCACCCACCAAGAGGAACAAATAGGTGGGCCGCGCATTTTCGCCACGAGACGCACTCGGCTGGGTGCGTAGAGCCGCGCTCCCCGCCCGGCCTCAGCCCTCCGACTCCTCGGGGTTCTGCATGCGAAACACCGGCACCGCCAACGCGGCACCTACGATCGGCCCCACGATGTACAACCATAGGTTCCCCAGCGAGCCCTCCCCAGCGAGCAGGTCGACAGTGATCGGCCCGATGCCGACCGCCGGGTTGAACACACCGCCCGAGACCGGGCCGACCGCAAAGGCGCCCGCGAGCACCGTGAAGCCGATCGCGAGGCCGTAGTACGAATTGCCCTCGGTCGCTTTGGCAGTCGCGACGTTCAGGATGACGAGCGCGAGCGCGAACGTTGCCAACACCTCCGCCATGAGGACAGGTAGCGTGCCGTAATCGGCGCCGGGTGCGGGGGCGAACGTCGCGCCGGTGATCAGGAGAACCGCACTGCTTGCGAGCCAGGCCCCGAGGATCTGCGCGCCGATATAGGGCACGAGCTCAGACGCCTCGAGTTTCCCTCTCAGGAAAATCGCTATGCTCACGGCGGGGTTGTAGTGCGCGCCGGAGATGTGACCGCCCATGTAGACCATCACCATGAGCATGCTGCCGATGGCGATGGGGGCCACGGCGAGACCGGTGACGGCGGTCATGCCGATGGTGAAGACGAGGAAGAAGGTGCCGATCAGTTCGGTTACGTAGCGAGCCATGGATCCATGCGCTTGGAAAGGGGCGATGTGGGCAGCCGCCGGGGTCCGCCAGCGGGAGAATGCGTGAGCAGAATAGTCTGCTCGCGAGCAGAGGCAACCGGCTGGGGCCATGACAGCGTCTACGAGTGTAGTTCTAGGACAAAGGCACCCTGATCGGAGCGAAGAAGATGGTACCATCTCAGTCGAACGTACGCCCCTGGGCCCTGTTTGCGGCGGTCGTCGCGCTCGCGCCTTGTGCTGCCTTGGCACAGACGCCGCTCGGTACGCCCACCGCCGTTTTTCCCGAGGATTTTGGAACCATCCAAACCATCAGGGAACTGCCGGACGGACGCGTGTTGGTGGCCGATCCTCTCAGTAACGCGTTGTACGCGGTCGATTTCGACGCAGGTACCAGGGTCGTGATCGGGCGGGAAGGGGAGGGGCCCGAGGAGTACATGCAGCCCGACGCGGTGTGGCCGTTGCCGGATGGCTCGTCGTTGCTGGTGGATCTCGGCAATGCACGTCTCACGATCTTGGACGCGAACCTCGAGTTCATCGAGACGATGCCGATCGCGAGCGGGGACCCGCGTCCCGGTGGCGACAGTCCGTTGGTGCTGGCTCTGCCGCGCGGCGTCGACGCCGAAGGCAACATCTACGCTCAGGCGATGTCGATGGGCTTCGGCGGTGCGATGCCCGACTCGGGGGCGGTGCTGCGCATCAACCGTCGCACACAGGCCGTCGACACGGTCGCCAGGTTCAAGATGGAGGAACGTAGACGGATTGAGTCGGGAGGGGCGAACAACCGGAATGTGCAGATCAGCCCGATCCCGCTTTCGACGCAGGACGCATGGGGTGTCGCCGCGGATGGCTCCGTGGTGCTCGCGCGCGCCGGTGACTACCACATCGACTGGGTGAGCCCGGACGGCTCCGTTCGCAGTGGCCCGCCGCAACCGTTCGAGTCCGTCCGCATCGGTACGGCTGAGAAGGAGGAATACGTCGCGGGACAGGGCCGTACGGGAGGCGGCGTGGGTATCCGGGTGGAGATCAACAACGATGAGATGCAGATGAGCTTTTCGCGCGGTGGCGGTGCCGGTGGGCCGCGCGAGATCGACAGCTACGACTGGCCGGATCGCAAGCCGCCCGTCTATTCGGGGCGCCTGAGCGTCGATCTGCTCAATCGGGTCTGGGTGCGTAAGCATGTGGACGCAGGTGAACCCTCGACGTACGACGTCTTCGACGACACAGGGGCCTTGGAAGGCACGTTCACGCTCGAGAACGGCAAGCGCATCATCGGCTTTGGGAACGGCGCAGTGTACGTGGTCGCCTACGACGAGTTCGACCTGAATTACCTGGAGCGGTACGCGCTCCCGGCGACCTGAGCATCAGCCTCGCTCCCGGCTCCCCGGGGGTCCGTCGGCCTATTCGGGGGTGCGGCCGCTGCTCGGGGGTGCGCAACGTGTCGGGCATCGGCAGCGTATCGAAGGCAGAGCGAAGGACTTGGTGACCGTGCTGGGGGCCGCGGGCTGAGACGGTATGGGACTACGAAGGGCTCTTAGAGGTTCAGGATTGTGGCGTCCCTGGACGAGTTGGTGCCGCCGCAAGAGATCGAGGCCGTCGAGATGTACCCGACTCCAAGACTCGTCCCGCGGCGATCCGCGGGACTCGGCAGGCGCTGCGGCGTGATTCGTGGTTTGGACCCGCCGCGGAGACGCCGCGCGCTAGCGCATCGATCGTCCGGCGACGTAGGCCTGTTCCAGCGTCTGCGTATTGCTGATGTCCTCCAGCGGCGATGCTGCGAGCACGATGAAGTCCGCCCACTTACCGACCTGTAGGCTTCCTACGTCGTCCATCCCCAAGCACTCCGCGGCGCGGCTGGTCGCGGCGATCAACGCTTCTTCCGGCTCGATGCCGGCCTCGACCATCATCTCCAACTCGAGGTGCTCGAAGAACCCCGGGAAACGCGCGGCCGGGCCCGCGTCTGTCCCGAACGTGACGGGAGCGCCAGCGTCGACGAGCGCCTTCAGATTGCGCAGCGCCTGGGCGAGCGCCACACGATAACCGGCCGCCGCCCGACTCTCCTTCATGCGCTCCATGAATGCCGGAGCGCTCACTCGCGCGACCTCCTGCTCGTCGGCGAGCTCGGTGAAGAAGTCGTCATCGAAGAAATCCGGCCGGTCCGCATATACGAACGTGCTCAATTCACGCGTGAGCGTCGGCACGTAACACACACCGCTCTCTTTGAGCGCGGAGATGAAGGCGTCGTCGACATCGGTGTCACGCACCGAGTGGGCGACCATGCCCGTGCCCATCTCGAGCAACCGCTTCGCGTCCTCCAAATAAAAGAGATGGGTGGCGACCGGGAGGCCCCGTTCTCTCCCTACGTCGAGGACCGCCTGCACGGCGTCCCATGGCATTTTCTCTCCCGTGCCGAGGTTGTCATCGACACGGAGCTTCAGCCAATCGACGCCGGCATCGGCATTGGCTGTCGCCGCCGCTCGCGCCCCTGCTGGGTCGCCGGCGCCTATGACGGCGCCCGCCGCGAGTAGTCTCGCGCGACCGTCCATCGGGGTGGCCGCGTCGCGAACGGCGATGACCGCGGCCCCGTCGCCCAGACTGTTCACGGTCGTGACGCCGTACTTGGCGAAGAGCTCCAAGTCCCCCCTGATGCGGTCCGACTCGTCCGTGACCGATTGCGGCGCCCAACGGCCGCTTACGTGCCCGTGCGTGTCGATCAAGCCGGGCATAATGAACTTGCCCGTGAGTTCCACGACCTCGGCGCCGCGAGGCACGCTTCCATCGCTGCTGATGGCGATGATGCGGCCGCCGTCCACGACCATCGTGGCGTTGGCGATCGGCGCGGACCCGGTCCCATCCCAGATCGTGGCCCCGACATAGGCCACGGCGTCGGTATCGGGGGGAGCGCAGCTCACCAAGAGGGCGAACACGAGGACCGAGGCACCGCGTAGCGTAGTCATGTGCGCACCTTAGGGCGCGGGCCTCGGGCACGCCAGCTTGGACTAGTCCCCCCTGAGCGCCCGCGCCGGGTCGAGCGCGTCGACGCCAACGAGAATGCCTGATACCAGCGTGGCGCCCGCGCGCGAGATCACCAGCCCGGCGACGACGCCCATGGCCACGAGAGCCATGACCGCCAGGCTGCCGTCGTCGCGACCATCGAAGTCGTCGAAGGCCCGACCGGCCGCGAAGTCGATGCGCGCCGTCTCGAAATATCTCGGGCTCACCACCCGGTTGAGCACCACCGGATTCGCCTGTACGCGTGGTAGATACTCGTCGAGGAACGCGCCGCGCTCGTCCCCGTCCGTATAGCGAAGGCGCGGAAGCGAGAGCGAGTAGGTGACCATGCCTTCAGCGTCGAAGCCAGGATGCGTTTCGCCGAGTTGTCGCACGTCCACGACGCTCAAGCCTCCGACCACCAGCAAGGCCAACGCCAGCGCGACTTCTCCCATGACGAGCATGCTCATGTCCCTCCGGCGCCCGGAGCTGGCGGTCGTACGCCCGCCGGCCGAGGTCACCGACTGGTGTCCGGACGCCTGGACGGCGGGGGCGAGACCGAACAGCACCGCAGCCGCCACGGTTACGGCCAGCGTGAAGAGCAAGAAGCTGCCGTCGAGGTCCGGTGGATGCAACGCGTGCTCACCGAGCGAGGCTTCCAGGCCACGATCGCTTTTACGGTCGAGGAGGCTGGGGAGCGCGTAGCCTTGCAGGCCCCGGATGCAGCGATTCTCGACTACGTGCTACCGGACGGGGACGGCGTCAGCCTCGCCCAGGTCCTGCTCGAGGCTCTGCCCGACATCGCGCTCGTGATGATGAGCGGTATGGAGCTCGACGAAGCGGACCGCATGGTCTGTCGCGCCAAGGACATCCCCATGCTCACCAAGCCCTTCTTGGCGGACGAACTGCTGGCTACGCTCGACGCCCCGAACCCCACGAATTCTCTGCGCGCTAGGGCAGAAGGGCGTTGAGGGGTTAAGCTCCTGCTCGACTGTCGATGATTGCCGCGTAAACGAGGGCCCTCAGCCTGGCGTGGTCGTCGAGGCCGCGCGCGGGGATGAGTTGGGTGAAGTACACGACGACGAGGTCTTCGACCGGATCGACCCAGTACGTCGAGTGGTACGCGCCGCCCCAGCCGTAGTCCCCCACCGACCCGGGTTCGCCCGCCGCTCCCACGTCGGCCCGCACCCGGAATCCGAGGCCGAAGGTCTCGCCTGCCCCAGTGCTTATGCCCAAGTAAGCGAGGTGGTCGGCGGTCATGAGCGCCACGGTGGTCGGAGACAGGATGCGCGCCCCGCCCAATTCTCCTCCATTGAGCATCATCTGAAGGAATCGTCCGTAATCAGCCGCCGTTGAAAGAAGCCCGGCTCCTCCCGAAAAGCTTACGCGAGGTCCGTCGACGTATTGTCCCTGTGTCTGCATGCCGGGCCCGTCCGCGGCGCGCACGATCGAGCCGTCGGCGCCCTGATTGTAGACAGCGGCCAGTCGCCCGCGTTTGTCTCCCGGCAAGTAGAAGTGCGTGTCTTTCATGCCCAGGGGTTCGAGGATCCGAGACGTCAGGAAACCCTCGAGCGTCATGCCGGAGATCTCTTCGATGACGGCACCGAGAATGTCCGTGTTGTACCCGTAGACGAACCGCTCGCCGGGCTGGGCATCGAACGGGAGCTTGGCGATACGATCGACGGTGGCGCGCACGGGCTCGTCCAGGTGCCCGAAATACCATCCTTGGATGCCCGCCTCACCCCAGGCGCTGGCGCCCGGGCCCCCGCCGTAGCCGATCCCGGCCGTATGGGTGAGCAGGTCGCGAAGCGTGATCGGTCGGTCCCCGTCGACGACATCGTGGTCCCCGCCCCCGCGCCGCACCGCGACCTTATGATTCGCGAACGCGGGTAGGTACTTCTCCACCCGATCCGAGATCAGGAGCGCACCGTCCTCCTGAAGCGCTAGGATGCCGACGCTCACCAGTGCCTTGGTCTGGGAGGCGATCCGGAAGATCGCGTCCTCTTCCATGGGAGCGCGCGCTTCGACGTCCCGAGCACCCACGGCTTCGAGGTACGCGACCTTGCCGCCCCGCAGCACCATGGCGACAGCACCGGAGAGCCGGTCGGCATTCACGTACGCCTGGAGCGCATCGGTCAGGCGCTCGAGTCGCACGGACGACATCCCGACCTCTTCGGGCGTGGCGTGCGCCAGACTTTGAGCCTGGAGAAGGCCTGTCGTCGCCAGAACGGCGACCAGGGCGGTCAGTAGGGGACGGCGGATGGTGCCAGCGCTTAGCATGACGGCTCCTCGGTTCCTGTGGGCGGCCTCAATCAGGTGCGAAGCCGCCGGTTGCGCCAGCGCTGAGCCGCCGACGTTCGTGAGGCCTACTGGCTGCTTCACGCTGGCCCGGTGTCGGGCTCGGCGCGTATACTCTGGGCCGGGCCCCGCGGGGGCGTGCCTGGATGCGGGCGGATTCTGCAAGAGGCGAGACCGGAGTGATCGAACTCCAGAACGTGAGCAAGGTCTACCGGTCCTTGGTACCGCCGAAGCCAGTCAGGGCCGTGAGGAGGATGACGCTCACTTTCGAAGCTGGAGAGGTCGTCGGTATCGCGGGGCCTAACGGGGCGGGGAAGAGTACGCTCATAAACCTCATGCTCGGCTTCCTGAACCCGAGCGCGGGCAGCGTGACCATCGACGGCCAACCCCCGCGGCGCTTCGTCGAAAGGCGTGGGATCGCCTACGTACCCGAGTTGGTCGCGATTCCGCCGTGGTGGCGGGTCACCGGTGCGCTGGCCCGTTATGCCGTGCTTTCCGGCGTGCCCAGATCGGACCGGGAAGAGCGCGTAGAGAAGGCCATCGCCGCGCTCGGACTGGAGGAGCATCGAGGCAAACGAGTCAAGCAGCTATCCAAGGGGAACAGGCAACGACTCGGCATCGCGCAAGCTCTGCTCAGTGACGCCGACGTGGTGGTCTTCGACGAACCGACCCATGGACTGGACCCGGTGTGGACGGACCGTTTCCGCCATCTGGTCCGCGATCTGCGACGGCCGGAGCGGTGCGTGGTCATTGCGTCGCACAACCTGCACGAGCTCGAGCGAATGTCCGATCGCGTGGCGATCCTCGACCACGGCAAGCTCACCAAGGTCGCGGACCTGCAGGCCCATGTGACGTCAGAAGAGCTTCTGCACTATGTGCTCGACGTGGAGTCAGACGATGTTGCCGTTGCGGACGTATTTCCGGCCGCGCAACGGATCTCCGAAAAGGATGCGTCCGCGACGTGGGCGATCGATGGTGATCTGGATGCGCTCAATGCGGGGTTGCGCGCATTGTTGGAGCGAGGAGCGACGGTACGCGGATTCTCTCCAAGACGGTCGCGGCTGGAGTCCGCCTTCCTCGAGGCGGTGGGCGAATCATGAACCGGGTCCTCCTTGCGTACGCGCCCCACATGTTGCGCGACTACCTCATGACGCGTGGGGGAGCGATGGCGGTGGTCGCGGCCGTGTTCGTGCTTCCCTTGGTGCTCACGCTCGCGCAGGCGACCGAAGTCCCCCCCCCTGAAGTGACGCACAGCCAGGGTGTGGGACTCCTGCTGGCTCTGACTCCGTTTCTCGCGCTCATCGCGAGCTATGGCCTGATCGGCCAGGACTTCCGGCTCGGATTCTTCCGACCGCTGTTCGCCAAGCCGATTTCAGTGCCCCTCTATTATGCGATGATTTTCTGTTGTGCCGCATTGACGTTCTGGATCGTGCAGGCGCTTTCGCTGCTCGCGCTCGCTGCGTTCCAAATCAATGCCTGGGAGCCGGCCGCCGCGCTCGAAATGTCGTTTCGTTTCGCGCTCTTGGGCGGGCTGACGTTCGCGATGTCGAGGGTTACCCGGCTCGACTGGTTGTATGCGTTCCTCATCTATCAGCTCGCGGCGCCTCTGAGAACGCTTCTTCCCGCAGAGGAAACCATTCGCGGCTTCTTGATCAACATCGTCTTCCCGCCCACACACGTCTTCACGCTCTCACCGACTGCACGCACCGAGGGCCGGTTTTCGGCGCTGGTCGGCGCTTCGGGGCCGGAGTGGGCGAGCATCGCTTGGCTGATCGGCTACATCACTGTCTGTTTGGTGATCGGGCTTTGCACGGTTCGGCGCCTTGAACTGGCGTCGGTGCAATAGGCGTTCGATGACGATTGACGACGCGCGTGGCCCCCGGATTCTCTTCTGCATTCCCATCTTCGACGATTGGACGTCTGCGAAGTTGCTGCTGCCCGGAATCGCAGAGGTCGCCCGCGCCGAGGGCTGGGCCGCGGAAGTGCTCTTCATCGATGACGGGTCGATCGAGGACTGGTCCGAGACGCTGAGCGCGCGGCCGCGGGGGATCATCCGCTTAGACGTGCTCGAATTGAGGCGCAATCTCGGGCACCAACGGGCGATCGCAGTCGGTCTCGCACACGTCTATGAAAACCGACCGTGCGACGTCGTGGTCGTCATGGACGGCGACGGTGAGGACACGCCGAAATCGGTGCCCGACCTGGTGGCGCGCGTGCCCGAGACGGGAGGCCGCGGCATCGTATTCGCGAAGCGCGCGCGCCGATCGGAGACGATCTGGTTCAAAGCCATGTACCAATCCTTCAAGATCTTCCACCGGGTCTTCGTGGGAAAACGGGTCGAAGTCGGAAACTTCAGCGCTATGTCCCACGCGGCGCTCGAGCGGCTCATGGGAGTGCCGGAGACCGGAAACCACTACGCGGCGGCGGTCGAGAAGTCCCGCATTCCGGTGCTCAAGGTCGCCATCCCACGCGGACGCAGGCTATCCGGCCGCGGTAAGATGAACTTTGTGTCGCTGGTCAGTCATGGGCTTTCCGCGATGAGCGTTTGGGGGGAGGAGATTGGGGTTCGCCTACTGATCGGCTCCTCGCTGCTCGTCGTCGGATCACTCGCCGGCCTCGGCGTGATCGCCTTGTCGGGATTCGGGGAGGCCGGTCAGTTCCCGCCGTGGGCGTTGACGGTGGCCGGCCTGCTGGGTGTAACGGCGCTCAACGGCGTGCTGCTCAGCGTGATGTTCAGCTTCCTGGTTCTGCGGGGCAGGAACGACCAGGCGTTCATGCCGCTACGGGACTATGTGCACTATGTGCGCAGAAGCGTGCCCGTGGGCGAGTGACCCCGCCGCAGGCCTCGCACTAGCGTTGTCGCCACACTCCGACCACGGATTTGCCCGCGCGCCAGAAGAGAAGGGGGTCCACGAGCCTGGAAAGCGGCACCACGGCTGAGTCCCAAGTCTTGATTTGGCCGACCGTCGGCGAGGACGCACGAAGCAGGACTCGGTTCGCTGCAGTGAGAGCCACGCCGAGCGCGTCCATATAGCGCAGCATGACCTGATCCATGCCCGGGGGAACCACCGCCCGCAGGCTCGCGCGTGAGTAGCGCCTGAACTGTCCGACGGCTTCGTCGAATTCGGAAAACAGCCACTGATGAGCGGGGACGATCACCACGAGGTGTCCGCCGGGCCTCAAGTGCTTTTGCGCTCGCGCGAGCTCGTCCCGATCGTGCTCGATGTGCTCCAGCACGTCGACGTAGAGGATGCAGTCGAATCTGCGGTCCGCTTCGAGGTCCTGGACCGGGTGGCTGCGGACGGACCGAGATGCGGGTACGGGGGTCTGCTCGAACCCCGCGCGCGCGCTCGGCGAGATCGCCGTCCGGCTCCAGACACAACCAGGTCGAGGCGCTGCCGTCGCTGAAGGCTCTGGTAGTCGTGCCGATGCCCGCCCCCACCTCCAGCACGTCTCCCGTCAGGAAGGGGGGCACCACGGACTGAAGGTACCGTTTCCAGTTCGTGGCCTGTGCGAAGAGGTCGAGCTCCGTGCCGACGTACGCATAGGTCATCGCCGATTCTGCTACCGGAATTCGTAGATGTAGATCGAGTGCCCGATTCTCTCGATCGGCTCGAACTCGGTCAACCAGTCGACCCCGGGTACCCCATGAGCCATGAGCTTCCGAAACCCCGTGAGCTTGGTTGCGCTCACCGCGTAGATCCCGGGGCGCGGTTCGAGCATGTCGCCAACGAGCACATCGGCGGCGCGCACCCCGTACGCCTCGGGGTCCGCGTTGCCATGATACAGGAGGCGGAGCTCCTCGTCGGCCGGACGGGTAGCCTTCCATACGGCGAGCGCGGGTAGGTCTTGGCCCCAATCGATGTTGCTGTCGTCGAGCAGGTAGGGCGCCTGATCCGGCCCGCCCGCTACGATGTTGAAGAAGGCCAGATGGTTTGGATACACCGAGACGCCCGCTACCACGGCCCACACCAGCAAGGTCGCCACGATACCCTGCATGATGCGCGAGTCCGCTTCTCGAACGGCGTAGCCCGCGAAGAGCAGCAGGAAGGGGAAGGCGGGTAGGATGCGCCGTAGGCCCAGATTCGTCTGGTCGAAGAACGCGACTCCGATCACCATGGCCGGCGGGATCAGCAGGAAGAGCAGGTTCTCGAGGTCGGCCCGTTCGGGCGTCGCCTTCGAGGACTCGGGATTCTCGACATGATCCCGCTGCTTCCTCGATCTCCCCAGCATGCCGACGGTGGACAGCAGCAGCAGCACCAGGACGGCGGTCGGCACTTTGAGCAGGTAGGCAACGGGATTGTAGTACCAGAACGGCGTCTGGGACGGCACGCCCAGGAGGTAGTTGTAGTAGATCTCGCTGAGGTCGAAGTAGATGCGAGCAACACCCGCCCGATAGAGCGACAGATCGAGATCGAATCCGTAGGCGACAGCGATGACGAGCCAGCACATCACCGCGATCGGGATCGCTGCCCGGGCGACCCAGGTGACGTTCCTGGTGTTCGGGCGCGTGAGCCAGGCGCATGCGACGAGCAGTACATACGTGGGGCCCAGTAGCAGCGCCGTGAACTTCGCGATCAGCGCGAATCCCGTGAGCGTTCCGCACACGAACCAGCGTTTCAGCTCTCCCGTCTGGGTCGCCCACCAGAACGCGGCGATCGCGGCGAACATGAACAGCGTGCAGCCCAGGTCCGCGGTCGCGACCCGCGAGTGCGCGATCAGGTTGGGGCTGAACGTCGCCAGCAGAGTGACCGCGAGCGCCGCCGGTACGCCGAGCAGCCAGCGGCCCCACACGTAGATCAGGCCAATGAGCAGAGTGCCCAGCAGGAGGACCGGGAGGCGGGCCTGCCACGCGACCCGCTCGTGATCGACTCCCCCGCGAAACGCGAGCTCGACGCCGAGCTCCACCTTGGGCATAGGTGCGTCTCGCCAGCCGGTCGGCTCTGTCGGCCGCGAGCGGTACAAGCCCCACGCGGAAAGCACCTGCATGAGAGGGGGTGATTCGAGATAGACATCGTAGTCGCCCCAGGCGAGGATCGCGTAGCCGCCACCCAGCGCCGACGGTTCATCCCAGACGAGAGACTTCTGCAGGCTGGAGAGATAGCCCTGCGCGAAGAATGTCAGCATGAGCGCGACGACGATCGAGGAGGCGTATCGCTGAAGAGTGTTGGGCTCGGCAACGGTAGGAGGCTGGCTCATCGAGGCGGCCGGCCGAGTTGAAGCGCGCCGTAGCAGGCCAGCGCGGAAGTTCCGGTGTCGTCCGCGTCGGTAAAGAGGGCAACGGAAGTGACTGGCGGGGGCTCGTGGCCGAATGCCGCCCGGTAGTCGGAGGCCAGGTCGCGTCGATGGGTGCGCCACGACCCGAGCCGGTCGCCGCCGGAGTCGACGACCATGATCACGACCCGGTCCGTGTATGGGCTTGGGCTTCCCGCGCCCAGGGAGTCCGTGGCCGACCATACGTAGCTCAGCGCCGATCCGGGAGCCTCGCCCCCGTGTTGATCGCCCGCGAGCGAATGCTTCAGTCGCGAGAACCAGCCCTCGCGGTCGGAGTCGAAGGCGAAGTTCACCAGGACGCGGGCCGCGTAGTCGTCGCCGTCCTTGCTGTCGAGCCGGCTCGTGGGCACCAGCGAATCGACCCACCCACTCCACTCGATCAGCCCCGCGGTACGGTTCGAGATCGGCGCAGCGAGTGCCGAAGCGGAGCGGTCCGCGACAGCCTCGACGCAGACGCGGCCTTCTCGCTCGCTGGGGCGGTACTGCGTGCCCGTTCGCCCGTCGAACGTGACCGTCATCCAGCGGGCATCGTCCGGCTGCAGAGCGATCGTCTGCTCTTCGCCACTTCCGGGGGTGGCGCATGCCCAGTCCAGGATCGCGCGCATCGGGACCGAGTCGGCACCGGACGGCACTCGCCAAGCTCGCTCGTTGAGGCGGCTCCCGAGGTTGGTACCGGAGTCGTCGAAGTCGGTCGACTCCCAGATCGAGTAGTACCCCTTGGCGCAGCGAATTTCCAAGACCTGCGCGGTCGACGCGTACCGGTCGTAGCCCTCGACTGGAAGCCCCGCTGCCCCCCGCCAGGCCACCATCCGGCCGCGCTCGGGCTCCTGATGTCGCACGAGCATGCGGTTGATGATCACGCGATGCACCGTCAATGAGTCGATGTCTCCCGGCGACAACGCCAGCGAGTTCGGGTTCACGAGGAAGTCGTAGTCAGGGCCCGAGTCGATGATGCTCCAGCCGTCGAACTGAGCGTCGGCACCGGTCGGCGCGGCGATTGAGAACACCGCCGCGCCGGCCGCTACCGCGTACACCCTGAGCCGCCCGTTCATGTGCATCACCAAAGCTGTCGGTGCCGTCTCCGCCAGCGCAACATCAGTCCACGAACGCCCAGAGCCAGGTTCGACTCCTCCGATCCAGTTTTTCCGGTTCCGCCACGTGATATAGGTCACCTGCAACGTCACGGATGACGATTCCGCCGCCGGGCACATCCATCGGCCAGTCGTCGAGACGGGTCTGGAACGACCTGGGCCCCTGTCGGGTCTCGACCTTCCAAGAGCGGATTTCTACCTCTTCTTCCACCTTGGTGATTCGCTCCACCTGCAGCACGAATCCGGCCTCGGCGATGGCGTCCCGTAGGGCGTCACGCGAGCTCGGGTCCAGTTCGTCCGGCCCGCGAACCAACGCGAACTCTTCGTTCTCGCTGTCGCGAAGCGAGAGGTATCGACCGGGTTCGGACCACGGAAAACAGCGGTGCACACTCACAGCGCAGTGTTCACCTGCGCGCGAAGCCCACAGCTGGCCGTCTGCTCGCCTATCGAGTTTCAGTTGCTGTTGCCGCTCCAGGTCCTTGCTCAAGCGGACCATTGCAATGCCTCCTGATTCTTCGGGCGGGCGCCGGGGCACCCGCCCGCTGGGTTACGCGCCGACCTGCAGCTCCATCTGCAGGCCGTGTAGCCGGGCGTAGATGCTGTCTGGCTTCGACAGCAACTCTTCGTGGGCGTCTTGTCTCTCGTTCCTCCTGGTTGAAGGCCTTCACCACGTGTATCCCCGGGATCGTATCCGAGAGCACGTCTGTTACGCGCGACCACTTCCGCCAAGCGCGTATGAAGTACCGGTTCATGCGCTCGCCGTGCTTGAAGATCGCCCAGCAGAAAACGGGCACCGGCACGACCATCCCCAAGCCCAGCTCCCAATCCAGGCTCAAGAGCACCGTGCTCAGTCCGATCAGCATCACCGCAGACAGCGACACATCGATGATCCCGAACGCCAGAAAATCCCAGAGTCGGTATGTATCCGAGCTCACCCGCGTGATCAGACTTCCGGTTCTCTCCCTCGAGTAGAAGCCGAGCGAAAGCCGCTGCAGGCGTTCGTAGAGCTCGGTGCGCAGGTCGCGCGCGACCCACCCCCCCCAGGACGGACATGTAGCGTAGCCGCACCAAGGCGCTCGCCTGCCGAATCAGGAAGACCAGCGCGATCGTCCCGACCGCGAGCCGAGCCAGATACGTGCCACGCTCCACGCTGAGGGTGCCGTCCTGAACAGGCCGCACGACCGAGTCGATCAAGCACCCGGCCAGAAACGGAGGCACCAAGCTCACCGCGGTGATGAGCGTCGCCGCGACGAATCCCGCGACCAGTTGGCGCTTGTACCGCCCCAGGTAGCCCATCAGGCGTATCAGCACTGCTGCCTGGTTGGCGGCAACCAACGCCTGCGCCTCCCGAATCGGGGCCGCGACGCTCGCGGCGTATTGGCTGTCGGCGTCGACCGACGGCACCGATCGGCCCTCGAGCTCCTGCTGCAGCACGAAACGCACGTTTTCGACGGAGCGTTGCTGCCGATGCGTGTAGCGGATCAACAGCAGCGCCGGTTCATCGACCGGGCCCAGTAAGGTCAGCGTACTGCGCGACAAACCCGGGGCCTCCCGGGTGTCCACGAGGCGTCTCCGTTCGAAGTCGTCGACCCGCCAAGCTTGGCCCACGCGCTTCGCGATTCCGACGCGGTCTTCACAGAGCACCAGCCAACTGTCCGTCAGTCGCATGCCGGCGTCCAGGTCGGAAAGCGCGTACAACTGCACCGCGCGTCCGCCCCAGGCGTCCTCGACCGCCGAACGCACTTCGGCTGGCATCCGGGCCGGTTGGTCGGTATACCGCTCGATGATCTGGCGGTCGATCGTGTGTTGATTCTGCTCGCTCATGATTCGCTCGAGGTCTTGCAGGTCTCGGCCTGCTTCTGGCAACAAAAAAATCCGGGCTTCCTGGGCCGCCGAGGCGGTGGAAGGCCGGATACGTTGCTCCTACCATTTTTGTAGTTGGATCAGGTATCTGCCTCCCGCCGATCGGAAATCAGCGCTTGGACCCACCGGCTACCGAGGTACGACGCTCGCACGCGTACCCGAGCCGTGCCCGCCGCGAAGGCGGTTTGGCCGAAGCACACTGTGGTGGTCTGTCGTCGCATCTCTCGGGCCTCGAGAGTGATCGTCTTTTGGGGGCAGCTCCCCGCGAATGGTCCGCTAGGTAGTCACGGTCCCGCGGCGAGTCAAGGCTGGTGTTCGCGGCCGGCCCGGGACCATGGCCACGCGGGCGGTGTCACATGCCGACCGTTGCACGCGTTCTATGGGCAGACCCCGACCGGTAGATTCGAGAATGCAGACATCGATAGGCTCGGCACCCACTCGCGCGCTCCCGTTTCTCATCGGGCTGTTGCTCTTCGGGTGCGACTCCCCGACTGCACCCATGGGGCCCGCGACGGATGTCCTGGATCAGTTCCGCGTAGAAGGCATCCTGATGACCGCCAGTGCGCGCGTTCTCGGCGACGATGGCATCGAAGTCACGCTGACCGCTATGAATGAGACAGACTTCGACGCCCAGGCCGCCATCCTCGGTGGTAACTGCATGTTGCGGCCGCGCGTCTACACGGAGCGCGGCGGCCAGTTGGTATGGAGCGCGTTCGACCTCTTCGACGCGTGTCAGGAACCGCTGCGACTCTTCCAGCTCGGGGGGGGCGACGAGGAGTCCATCTCACGCGACTTCGAGATCGACGTCGAAGCCGGTGACTACTTCGTGACGCTCACGATCGAGCACACGTCGCTGGTGGAGCTCGCGGCCGGGAGTATCTCCTGGCGCTAGGGAGTCGCATCCACGGACGCGGTCGCGGATCGACGGGGGCCCGGGCGTGTACCGGGGTCTTCGATCGTACTCGACTCTCGCTCAACTCGACCATGCAACTCAGAATCCGCCCGCTCACGGCTCTCGTGCTCGGCGCCGCGTTGATCGCTGGCTGTGGCGAGGAGGAAGTGTCCGTGCGACTCGCCGGCGAAGGCGCTCTCGTGGTAGACGGGGCGCAGCTCCAGTATCTGGTCGCGGGCACCGGAGCACCGATCGTGATTCTGCACGGAGGGCCGGGCATCGGCGTCGGATATCTACTCGCCGAGTTGGACGCACCCGGGTTTCCTCCCGACGGCCTCAAGTGGGTGGCATACGACCAACGCGGAAGCGGGCGTTCGACCGGGGCCGAGGACGCCTCGAAGTTGACCATGGATCGCTTCGTCGAGGATCTCGAGGCGATTCGCGCCGCGACGGGACAGGAGCGGGTCGCGCTTCTCGGGCATTCATTCGGTGGCCTGCTGGCGCTTCACTATGCGCTGAAATATCCAGACCGCGTGGCCGCAATGGTTCTACTCGATCCGGATCCCGCGAGCCGCGAGCTCTGGGCTCAGCACGAGCAGATCGTGGAGTCTCGTTTGACCGATGAAGACCGAATGCTCATGCAGACGTTTTCGAGCCCTGAGAACTGGGAACTCGATCCGGTCCAGGTCGAGAACTACCACCTGGCACGCTTCCGGGCGTACTTCGGGAAGCGGGAGGCCTCGGTACGCCTTCAACTCGGGCTGAGTCAGTCCGTCTACGGCAACTTCCCGAAGACCGCGTTGGCGATGCGCGAGAGTCTGGGCGATTGGGACCTCTTCGAGGAACTCAGGGGACTCGAGACGCGGACCCTGATCGTCACCGGTGAGGCCAGTGTTTTTCCTCTGAGTGCCCACGAGCGCCTTCGGGATGCTCTCCCGGCCAGCGAGCTCGTGGTGCTGCCGGGGGTTGGTCACTTCCCGCATATGGAGGACAAGATCGGCTTCGCCGACGCCGTCAACCGATTCCTCGACGGCGTCACAGCCGACGTGCCAGCGGGGACCTAGCGACCCACCGGGGAGCCGGCGACCTACTGGGGACGGAGCCACCAGTCGGCGGTCTTTTGCTTCCGGTAGTGCCTCGCGGCCTTGGCTCGATTGCCACACCGGGCCATGGAGCACCAGCGTCGCCTCCCGTTCTTGCTGGAGTCGAGGAACCAGATCACGCACCGCCCCGAAGCGCATTGCCTCAGTCGTGCCGGGTCCGCATCGGTCAGCAGGGTAGCGGCGGCGAGTGCGATGGGGGCGAGAACGGCGAGCGGGCTCGTGGCCGTCTCTCGCTCGATCCGCGCCAGACACCCCTCGTGGTGAACGAGTTCCGTGGTCAGCCGACTCGCCCCCAGCACACGGTTCAGCGCGTGCAGGCTCCAGGGTGGGACCGGCTCACCGCGCGCGAGGGTCTCAGCCGCATATCGGATCGCGGACCGGAGCCGTTGCGCCTCGTCGAGCAGTCGTCTGGCGTGCGGAGGGGACGTCGCGACGTCGACGTGGCCGGGATGCAAGCCAATGAAGTCGAACCACCCTCGTAGCGCCGCCGGGGTCGATATGAGGTCAACCGAGCGTCCCTTCGAGTTCCTCCGCGTGTTCAGAAAGTCGAGGGCCAGATTGCCTGCGTGCGAGATCCAGGTGGTTTCAGGCTCCATAATAACTGTCAATATAATCTATAAAGGGTTGTAATACTAATCTATCCTATAAATTACTTATGAAGAGTTATAAGTCAGGCACCGAGCGTGCGCGGGAGTGCTGTTGACCGCGGTTTCGGGCACCCTCGCGTCTGGCGCGCATCCCTGAGATGATTCACATGGGGCGCGGCGCGCGGACTTGAAAGGGGGATCTGATGGGGAACGTCAGGTGGACGTGCGGGATCTTGGCGATCACGGGTATCGCGATCGTCTGCGCGGTGGATTCGGGCGGTGCCCAAGTAGGCGAACCGCAGCGACACACCGTCGACTCGGATGGCCATCCGATGGCGGTTTGGGAGAAGGGCGTGGCGGAGCCAGCCGCGATCGTGCTGCTGCTGCACGGACGAACCTAGTCGACGCTTCCGGATTTCGATCTGCAGGTGCCCGGCGAGCAACTCTCTTTGATGGACGGGTTCGTGGCCCTCGGTTATACCACGTACGGCCTCGACATGCGTGGATATGGGGAGGCTCCTCGGGACGAAACAGGATGGAACACTCCGCACCAGGCCGCGAGGGACTTGGCCGCGGCTCTACGATGGGTCCGCCGCGAGAATCCCGGCCTGACGGTATACCTCTTCGGGTGGTCCCTCGGCTCGATGGTCTCACAGCTCACGGCACAGCGGAGCCCGGAGCTGATCGACCGACTGGTGCTCTTCGGTTATCCGAACCGCCCGGGATTCGAGCGGCCGGTCGACGAGCCCGACGGGCCACCCCCCGCCCGCCCCACCACGGCGGAGGCGGCTGCGAGTGACTTCACTACTGAAGGCTCGATCAGCCAGCCAGCGATCGATGCATACGTGGCTGCCGCCTTGCAGGCGGACCCGGTGCGCTCGGATTGGACCCGCCAGCACGAGTGGAGCCAGCTCGATGCCGCGAAGGTGACGGTTCCCACGCTGCTCATCCACGGAGAATTCGACGCCCTGACGCCGCTGGAGGCTCAGTCGACTTTCTTCAACGGCCTCGCAACGTCCGACAAGCCTGGGTCGTCGTGCCGGGTGGCGACCACGCTGCGTTCCTCGAAGCACCCCGGCCGTACTTCATCGCCATCGTGAGCGCGTTCCTGTTACGGGGCCTCCCCTTTTGATCAGCGTTGAGGGATCAGCAGTGAGACAGACGCACGCGCGCGCTTCACGGCCAGCCGAATCGGTCGAGATCCACGCGTCCGCGCTCGTCGAAAACCACGCCCTCGGCTTCGAGCAGGACGCGCTGGATCTGCTGGAACGGCGATCCCGCGCTGCGCGGACTGACCTCGCCCTTCGCGTTGATCACGCGGTGCCAGGGCACGTCGCGTTCGTCCGACAGGGCCGCCATCGAGTACCCGACCTGGCGCGCGCGGCCGGGCAGGCCGGCTTCGGCGGCGACCGCCCCATAGGTCGTCACCCGGCCCTCGGGGATACGGCGGGCGACCTCGTAGAACGCTTCGTAGGTGGACATCGGCAGGCACCGTGGGCTTCTCGCGGCCCTCGCGCAACCGTGCGGTTATCCACGCGCCTTCCGACACGCTCACACACACCAGTCAAAGCGCCGTGAAAGAAAGAGTGTGGTTCGATAGAGCATTCGACCTGGGTTACCCTGTGGATGTGTTTCCGGAAGTGCTCCAACGCGTGCGTGGCGCCCCCGCTCGGCTCGATGAACGATTGAGCGACCTGGACGGTCGCGTCTCGATCCGCCCGGATGCCGCCAGCTAGTCCATCAAGGAGCACGTAGGACACCTGGCTGACCTCGAACCGCTTTGGGCAGGTCGACTCGAGGATCTACTCGAAGGCGCCGAGCGGCTCCGTCCGGCCGACCTCACCAACACCGCGACGCATGAAGCCAACCACGATGCGGCCGAGCTCGGGGAGCTCCTGGCCGAGTTCCGGCGGCAGCGCTGGTCCGTCCTCGCCAGGCTGGAAGCCCTGACCGACGAGCAACTCGCGCGTACGCCGCTGCACCCACGTCTCGAGCAACCGATGTCGGTTGTGGACCTGTTCTTCTTCGTCGCCGAACACGACGACCATCACCTCGCCACCATCACGCGCCTCATGGAGAACCACGGACACATGGAAGAGCTGAGATATCCCATCGGTCGGCTCGAGTTGAAGCGGCGTCTGCTCACGGATGAGGAGCGCGCGCAAATGATCGACACGATCGAAGCGCACCCCGCGAACATGCGAGCCGCGGTCGCGGGCCTGGCCGACGCACAGCTGGACACACAGTACCGGGACGGTGGTTGGACCGTCCGACAAGTCGTGCACCACGTCGTGGATTCGCACATCAATTCGTATGTGCGATTCAAGCTGGCCGTGACGGAGGACAAGCCGACCATCGGCACGTACGAAGAGGCCGAGTGGGCCGAGTTACCCGAGGCGAGGTCGGCCCCGGTGGAGATGTCGCTGGCGATCTTGGACGCGCTCCACCTACGCTGGGTCAGCATGCTCCGAGCATTCGACGGCGACCAGTTTGCGCGTACACTGCACTATCCCGGCCAGGGCGAGATCGCGGTCGACGTGCTGCTCGAGATTTACGACTGGCATTGCCGGCATCACGAAGCGCACGTGACCGCGTTGAGAAGTCGAAGAGGCTGGTAGAGCGACGGCCCCGCCGGATCAGAGTCCGGCGGGCCGCGTGAGCCCGAGTCCAGCGTTCCGAGGAGTCGACCTCGGAATCTCCTACTAGAGGTCGGACACGTCGATGTGCGGCTCGAAGATGATCGCGTGAATGTCCGTGTCCCCGATGTTCTCAACCGTGAGCGTCTACGATTCGTGGTGCATCACGTGTCCGTCGGGGATGTCGGCCTCCATCGACTCGTCGCCGACATAGATGCGGACCTTGTCGCCCTTGATGAAGTACACCGTCTCGACCGGATGCGAATGCTGGGTGTCCTTGTGACCCGCCGGCAGCGTCAGCTCAACGACCCGCAGTGACTCGTTGTTGAAGAGCGTCTTGTAGTAGTCCGGGGATACGTCGCAGGGGTCGATGTACGCCATGGCGGCCTCCATTCAGGTGCGTTTGGAGACGGCCTTCCGGGCCGACGGGATCGCACAGTACGGATACGGGGGGCGGATCTCAAGTTTCGTGGCCGACACTTGACCGTTGGTCGACGCGGAGTACCCTTTGCGCATGAGTGCTCTTGTCGAAGAACTCCGCTGGCGCGGGCTGTTGCAGGACCTCACCGAGGGGGCGGCCGAGCACTTGGCTGAGGCTCCGCGCCGGGCCTACATCGGGTTCGATCCCACTGCGTCGAGTCTGCATGTAGGCAACCTGCTCGTGATCATGGACCTCGTGCACCTTCAACGGCACGGGCACACTCCGATCGCGCTCGTCGGCGGCGGCACCGGACTCATCGGCGACCCTTCGGGCAAGGACGCGGAGCGCCAACTGCTCACGAAAGAACTCGCCGCGGAGAATGCTGAGGCGATCAGGGGCCAACTCGCGCACTTTCTCGACTTCGAGGTTGCGTCGAATGCCGCAGTCATGCGTAACAATCTGGACTGGCTCAGCGCACTGCCCCTCGTCGACTTCCTCAGGGACATCGGTAAACACTTTTCGGTGAATCAACTCATCGCGAAGGAGTCGATGAAGCGCCGGCTCGAGGATCCCGATGTCGGGCTCAGCTATACCGAGTTCAGTTACATACTCATGCAGTCGTTCGATTTCCTGGAACTCTACCGGCGCGATGGGTGCACGGTTCAGTTCGGGGGCAGCGATCAGTGGGGTAACATCACGTCGGGCACCGACTTGATTCGGCGGGTAGAGGGCGGCAAGGCCTTTGGCGTCGTCTCGCCGCTGGTCATTGATTCGTTCGGCCGCAAGGCGGGAAAGACCGAGTCCGGCGCCGTCTGGCTCGACCCCACGCTCACGTCCCCGTATGCCTTCTACCAGTTCTGGCTGAACACCGACGACGCGGACGCCGTGAAGTATCTCAAGTGTTTCTCACTGCTGTCTCGCGACGAGATCGCCGAGCTCGAGGCGGCCACGATCTCGGAACCGTACAAGCGGGCGGCTCAGAAGGCCTTGGGTGCGGACGTGACTCGTCGTGTGCATTCTGAAACTGGCCTAGCGAAGGCGTTACAGGCGACGGATGCGCTCTTCGGTGGCGACCTTTCCGGGTTGAGTAGCGACGACATCGCGCATGTGTTCGCCGACGTGCCTTCTTCGCAGCTCAGCAAGGACGAGCTGGCGGGCGAGGGCAAGACGATGGTGGATCTGCTCGACGAATCAGGCGTCGCTGCGTCGAAGGGCGATGCCCGTCGCTCGATCGAAGGAGGAGGTATCTACCTGAACAATCGTCGGGTAGAGGGTGTCGATCAGCGGGCCACGATCGACGACGCGATCGACGGACGCTTCCTGGTGCTTCGCAAGGGAAAGAAGAGCTACCATCTGGTCGCGGTCCGCGGCTAGCGCCGCTGGGCCAGGAGGGGGAAGGGGCACGCTCCTCTAGCGGCGACGTGCCCCTCGTTCCTGATCCCTACCGGATGATAAGGCTGCTGATACCGGCGTTTTCGTGCACGATCCAGCGAATCGTCTGTCCTGGCCCTGCGTGGATGTCGTCCGACCGCAACTCATATCGTGAGCCAATCGGGTCGGCGATGAACTGCCACGACGTGGCGCTCAGCTGGTGCCTGGGGATTCTGAAACGACTGGTCATGCCCGTCGTGACCGTGCCGACACGCTCGACCTGGAGATCCGGTACTCCGGCGGAAACTATGGGGTCGCCATCGTCGGGAGGGGCTGGCCTGCTCTCGGACGTCGGAGGCACGGTCGGCGGACTACTCAACGTGCTCAACACCGATCACCCCGACGCCGTGCACCGCCTCGATGACCTGGCCAATGCATTCGTGACCGAGGTGAATGCAATCCATACGACCGGCACGAACCCCGACGGCAACACGGGAGTCGACTTCTTCGACGCGGCGGGCACCGGAGCCTCCACCATCGCGCTCACGGCGGCCGTACTCGCCAGCGCCGACGCCATCGCGGCGGGCACCCCCGACGGAGGCGGCGCCTACGATGTCGCTTTGGGTATCGCCGCGCTGCGCGACCTGGACGTCGGCTTGCTCGGATCGACGGTGGGCGAGCACTACCAGGCCCTGGTGTCCGATGTCGGTCAGGCGGTACGTTCGTCTTCTGAATCGGCGAAGTGAGCCGTGTCCTGTCTGATCAGGCCGACCTACGTCGTATGCAGTTGAGCGGGGTATCGTTGGACGAGGAGTTCGTGAGCATCATCGAGTTCCAGACGGCGTATCAGGCCTCGGCGCGCGTGCTCACCGCGGCCAACGACATGATCCAGACGCTGTTGACCATCTGAACTGATCTTCGAAGTGGCCGACGCAGCGCGATCACCCTTCAAGAGCGGGCTGCATGCTGATCCTGAGCCGCAAACCTGGCGACGCGATTCTCATCGATGGCGGCATTCGCGTCGTCGTATTGGCTTCAGACCACGGTGGGGTGCGTCTGGGTATCGAGGCTCCGCCCTCCATCGGCATCGTTCGTGAAGAGATCGCTGGGGACATCGCCAAGGAAAACATCCGCGCCGGTGCCACAGCCCACTCCAAGATCTGGCTGGAATCGCTAGACGGTGCGCCGGACAGCGAAGGCGGGGGAGAGGGCGAGCAGGCACCGACCGGGGACGAGCGCGTCGCCCGAGCGCGTGATCCTCAAGAGGGTGATCCCGCGGAAGGGTGATCTAACGCCCTTCGGCGCGTGCGCGGGCCAACGAGGCGAATCGTAGGGTCACGCCGAAGTCCTGCCGACGCAGCGCACCGCCGTCGAGTTCGAAGAGTGCCGCAAGGGCTTCAGCTTCCGTGTCCGACCCGAGGTACATGCCAGCGTCCGGGTCGGCCCCATCTCCCCGCGGCCGAAACATCAGCTGCGCGTGCTGCTCGTCTCCCGACACTACGACCTCGAAATCAGCCGAGGAGTGGGACATCGACCGGTGGAGTAGCAACACCGTCGATCGCAGTACTCGGGCCTCATTGGCGAGTATCGGGGGCGCGTCCTGCTCGACGACCAGGTCGGCGGATCGATCCGTCGCGTTCATGGCGGTGGCCGCGAGCTGAATCGCGCGGGCCACGACTTCCTGTGGCATCAGCGGGATCGGTTCCCCCTGCAGGTCTCCCGGCAACAAACCCAGTAGGCGCACGACTGTTGTGAGACGGTCCACTTCGGCGGCGACCGTCGGGGTGGGCGTCTCGTCTAGGTCGCCGAGCGCGATGAGCGTGACGATCGCGTCCAGCGAGGCTACGCGACTATATCAGGTCATGGCGGAGTCCCCTGAGCACTGAATCGAGCACTTCGGACCACCCGGCCCGAGCCAATAATTGGGCGCTTTCCCTCATCCGTCCGCTTTTGCTTCGCTCGAGGCACGTCCAGCAGCGCAATGACTCACGTTCCGGACGGCCCGGCCGATACTGTTTTTGAGGCGGGAAGGATTCCCGCTTTGGGCATCGTCGGCGCGGAAAGTCGCGCTCCGATAGGCAAGGAAGCCACTGGAGGCCCTTCGTGGTCGTAATCGTCGGTATGGTAATGGTCGGAGGTAGCGTGGTCGTGGGTTATACCATGCACCACGGCGACCTCGCTGTCCTTTGGCAGCCAAACGAAGTCGTCATCATCTGCGGCTGTGCATTTGGCGCCGTAGTCATCGGCAATACACCGGCCACCGTGAAGGCGATGTTTGCGCAGACTCTGGCGCTTCTGAAGCCGGATCCGTACGGCCGCCAGTCGTTTCAGGACCTCCTCCAAGTTCTCTACGGCGTCTTCTACGCCGCCCGCAAGGACGGACTCGTCGGCATCGAGTCGCACGTCGAAAGTCCGCACGAGAGCGAGTTGTTCAACCGATATCCGAGCTTCGCCGACAACCACCACGCGGTAGCGTTCCTAGCCGATACGCTGAAGGGCCTGCTCACCGGCCGGGTGGAGGACCATCACCTCTCCGACGTTCTCGAGATCGACCTCGATCATCATCATCAAGAAGAAGAAGATCATGCCGCACGCGCACCACGGTGGCTCGTGGAAAGTCGCTTATGCGGACTTCGTCACCGCGATGATGGCCTTCTTCATGGTCATGCGGATCATGGGCATGGACGAAGGGGTGAAGGACATGGTGGAGGGATACTTCTCCAACCCCGTCGGCTTCAAGAAGAGCTTCTCCGGTGGGCGCAACATCCTGTCCCAGGGTAACTCGCTCCAGAGCATGGAGGTCCGGAACAACTTCATCATCAGACGTCGTGGGGAGGAGGCGGCGCTGCAACAGGTCGCCGACGCCATCGAGGGTGCCCTTCTGGACTCCGAACTCGCGGGTGCTGGAGACGCGCGGGTCGAGCTGGTGATGACCAGGCAAGGCCTCCGCATCGAGATGATGGAGGGTGTGGAGGGAGAGATCTACTTCGACAAGTCGTCGGCACAGCTCAAGCCGGAACGGCGCAGATGGTCTGCGTATCGTCGAGGGTCGCGAGTTCGACCGTATCATCGTGGACGTGCGCATGCCCGGGAAGGACGGTCCGGAGTTCTTCGATGACCTCGACGGGGTCGCTCCAGCGATGCGGGATCGCACCATCTTCATGACGGGCGGCTTCCTGGAGTCGAGCACCGAGGACTTCATCGAAGGGACCGGGCGACCCTCGATCAAGAAGCCCTTCGACTTGGCGGAGATGGCGCGGACCGTGGAGGGCTAGAGAGCCCCTGAGGCTCCCTAGGGGCCTCGTCCGGCGCCGCCGCTACATTGCGGGATGTCAGTCCGTCGGGCCCTGAGACTCTTTTTGCCACGCCACCGTCGGGCGCGCGTGGTCACCGCGCTCGCGATTCTTTCGCTCGCTCTGGGAATCGCGGGCAACGCAGTCGTGTTCAGCCTCGTCGACTCGCTCATCAATCTCCGGCTTCCCTATTCTGAGCCGGATCGCATCGTTCTGCTCGGGCAGCGCGAGAACAGCGAGCCCGACGTCGCCTTAGCGTCGCTGCTGTCCGCGTTGCCTGTGTGGGCCGACTACCGTGAGCGCAGCAGCACGCTCACGGAATGGGCGGCCATCACGCTGGCGTACATGAGTGTCTCGGCAGACGATCGGTCCGTTGCGGCGATGACCGGCTCAGCCACTCCGAGTTTTTTCAGGGTTCTGGGCGAGCGGACCGTGCGGGGGCGCGTTTTCGCGGAGAGCGAGGGCGTGCCGGGAGGGCCGAAGATCGCGGTGCTGACCTGGGGCTATTGGCAGAACTCGATGGGGGGAGTCGCCGATCCGGTGGGCATGGTGCTCACCCTCGATGGCGTCGGGCACGAAATCGTGGGTGTGCTGCCCGACGGGTACGATTTCCTCACGCCCGAGGTCGAGATCTGGCTGCCCATGCAGCGGAACCCGTACGAGTCGCCGCGCAGCAGCCGCATCGCGATTTCGATAGCGCGCATGGCGCCCGGCGCCACCATGGCACAAGTGAAGCAGGAGATGGCCCAGATCGCCACGCAGCTCGAGGCCGAATACCCGGAGACCTTCCGCGGCTGGACCATGAGCGCGACGAACCTAGGTACGGAGTTCCCGGACCCGCAGAGCCGAACCTACATGGTGATCCTACGGGCGTCGGTTTTCTTCGTGTTGCTCATCGCTTGCGCCAACATCACCAATCTGTTGCTCGCCCGTAGTCAGGAGCGAACGCGCGAGATCGCTGTGCGGACCGCGCTCGGCGCCGGCCGAATGAGGATCTTGCTGCAACTCGGCCGCGAGAGCACGCTGATGGCGATCGCTGGTGGCCTGATTGGGCTGTCGCTGACCGCGGCGGGAATCCGCATCATCGGGGACCACTTCGCCCAGCTGCCGTTTGTACCGAGTCTCTTCGAGCCCCGGCTCGACGCTGGGGTCGTGTTGTTTACGGTCGCAATGACCCTCCTGTGTGGATTCTTTTTTGGTGTGCTTCCCGCGCTCCAGGCCTTCCGTGTCGATCAGGTCGATGCGCTCAAGCAAGGCAACCGAGGGGGCGGCGGAGGACGCCGGACGGCTCGTGTGGCGGCCGGCCTGGTAGTCGCTCAGATCGCTCTCTCGTTGGTCGCACTGGGAGCCGCCCTCGTCTTGGCGCGCAGTTTCACGGATACGATGGCAAAGGACCCCGGCTTCGAGGCCGAGAGCTTGCTGACCATGGGCATCGAGATTCCCGACTGGAAGCACGATCTGAGGGAGGGTGCCGAACTCATGCAGCGACTTCGGGACCGTGTAGCGGAACTTCCGGATGTGGACGCTGCGACGCTGGTCACTCCCCTCCCCAAGAACCTCATCGTGCTCAGGGCTCCCTTGCTTCTCGCCGGGCGGGTCGCGGACGCGAGCGAGGCTCCTCCGCAGGCTCAGGGCGTTTGGGTCTCGCCGGAGTTCCTGGAGACGTTCCAAGTGCCGCTGCTGCAGGGGCGCTTCTTCGAACGCGCCGACGGCATCGAGGCCCAAAGGGTGGCCGTGATCAGCCGCGCCTTGGCGGACCGTCACTTTTCGAGCGGGGATCCCATCGGTCAACAACTCACGTTCCTGGACGAGTCGCGCGAGATCGTCGGCGTGGTCGGCGATGTACAGCAACGCATCGTGCCCGAGCCCGGAGGCGGCTTCGGAGACGTCGTATATGTACCGGTCGCCCAGAATCCGCGCGTTTCCTACTACCTCGTGGTGCGTACCGCCGGGACACCACGGGCCGTGGCGGATCCGATTCGGGCCGAGGTGTGGAGCCTCGATCCGGACATCGCGGTGAACACCGTGGAGACCATGGAGGAGTACTCGACGCGCTACACGGTTACGCTGAGTCTCTTCAACGACATTCTCAGCGCGTTCGGGGTGCTGGCGTTGTTGCTGGCCTCCCTCGGGACCTACGGCGTCATTGCTTATTCGGTGGGGCAGAGAAACCAGGAAATCGGAGTCCGCATGACCCTCGGAGCCGAGGCGCGTACCGTTGTGGGCATGATTGCGATGGAGGGGCTCAAGATGACGGTGCTGGGCCTGGCCATCGGAACGGTCCTGCTGGTGCCATTGATCGTGCTCATCTCCAACCTGCTGCGCGGGTTAGCCCTCGAGCCCGTCGCGCCGGTCACGCTGATTTCGGTGGGGGTGGTGCTCTTCACCGTGAGTACCCTCGCCAGCATCGTGCCGGCAATGCGGGCTTCGACCGTCGATCCCGTCTCCGTTCTACGGGCGGACTGAACGGGCGAAAAAAAGCGGGACGTCGCTTTCGCGACGCCCCGCATCCCGAGGAGGCGTGCCCTACTTGGTCAGGGGCTGCTAGCGCCCGCCCGCTGGCTCCAAGCGATATATGGCGCTCGCCCTACCGCCGCGATTCCCAATGGCCACGTAGATGTATCCGTCCGGTCCCTGACGCACGTCGCGGACCCGCCCGAAGCCTTCAATGAGCGTCTCTTCGGACGCCACTTCCTGGCCGTCCATGGTCAGCCGAGCCAGCTGCATGCCGCCCAGACCCCCGACGAAAATGTTTCCCTTCCAGGCGGGAAACTTGTCGCCCGTATAGATCATGAGCCCAGCCGTCGCGATCGACGGGACCCAGAAGTGCACGGGATGCTCCATCGCGTCCCGCATCGTGCCGACGTGGATCGTGGAGCCGCTTCCATAGTTCACACCATACCCGATGACCGGCCACCCGTAGTTCCGGCCGGGCTGGATGAGGTTGAGTTCGTCGCCTCCCTGCGGGCCGTGCTCGTTGGCCCAGAGATCTCCGGTCTCCGGGTGGATCGCCATGCCTTGCGGATTCCTGTGGCCGTAGCTCCACGTCTCGGGCAGAACGCCGTCTTCACCAATGAAGGGGTTGTCCGCCGGAACGCGACCGTCGTCGTGTAGCCGAATGATCACGCCGTGGTGGTTCGAGCGGTCCTGGGCCGGGTGTGCTTCGAGGTCACCGCTGGACGGCGCCTGCCGATCTCCAGCCGATATGAAGACGTAGCCGTCGGCGAATGCGATTCGGGAGCCGTAATGCCCGTTTCGCCCACGCGCCACCGCCTCGAAGAGCGTTTCGACGTTCGTGAGCGCATCATTCTCGAAGGTGCCCCTGATCAGAGCCGTGGTGGACTGGTCGTCGGCCTGGGGCTTCGAGTACGTGATGTAGAGCAGGTGGTTGTTGGCAAAGTCCGGGTGCGGCTGCACGTCGAGCAAGCCGCCCTGACCCCTGGCGTGGACTTCCGGAACACCGGGTACCGGGTTCGGCAGCAACTGCCCGTCCCGTACGATGCGCAAACGCCCTGGGCGTTCGGTGACCAACATGTCTCCGTTGGGCAGCCACGCCATCGACCAGGGCGTCTCCAGCCCTTCCGCGACGGAGACAATCTGAAAGTCGTGCAGTGCGGAGCGATTGAGCTGAGCGTCTGCCGGCGCGCCGACCAGCATGCATATACCGAGCGCGGCGAGCACGAAGCGAGTCCGGGCCATCATCATTACCTCTGTACGCAAGAATCGGAGGTCCCGGACGATGTCTGCCAGGACCGAATGAGCGGCTTTGGGGATCTAGGGGAGCGGCGGGAGTCCGTCAACGGGGCTCGCCCTGTCGTGGGTCGTGACTCGTGATACGAGGAGGAGATGCGGTGGGGCTTTGCTCAAGCGTGTTGCTGCTGCTCGTGGCGATCGGCGGCTGCGTCGCGGACGATCCCACGGAGGTGACGTCGAGCACCGTACCCTTGCTCGAGGGGCGCGTAACGCTGGAGATCGGCGCGCTCGATGGTCCATCGCCGATGGTGTTCGGGCGCATTTCCGGCCTCGTCGGCGCCGCTGCCGGAAACGTGATCGTCGCCGACGCGCAGGCGGACGAAGTCGACGTCGCACGACGTTTGGATGCACGGGGTCGGATCGTTCGTGCTGGCCACACTGACGGTCGTCGTCGGGGTTGAACTCGCCGTCGGACCGACCGGTGGGCCGGCGGCACTTGGGTTACTGTTATTCTCCGGCGCAATCGGACTCGCGGCCACGCTGTTGGAGCCCAGAGTCCTCGCCGTACCCGATTGAGGAGGCACGTTGGAGGCTGACGGAGGCGGAGCGGCGGCACCTGAGGAAGCGGAGGAGAGCACGAAGAACCCGGCGGTCGAGTGGACCAAATCGCTCGTCATCGCCGTGGCGCTCTTCTTCTTCCTGCGAACGTTCTTGGTGCAGACCTACGTGATCACGTCGGGGTCGATGGAACGCACGCTACTCGTCGGTGACATGCTTGTCGTGAACCGTGCGGCGATCGGATCAAGAATCCCTGGCACGAGCGTCCGCATTCCGGGATACTCGAAGCCCCGGCGGGGTGACGTGCTCGTCTTCGATCCGCATCACGAGGTCGACATGAAGCTCGTGAAGCGACTGGTCGGACTGCCGGGCGACACGCTCGAGATGCGGAATCGGGCGCTCTTTCTCAATAGCGTGGCGCTCGACGAACCGTATCTCAACGAGGCTCGAGGACAGAACGACCGGACCTCCGACATGGCTTGGCAGCAGGAGTACCTGGTGGCTGATGTCAACCGAGAGACCTATACCCCGAGCCGGCACGATTGGGGGCCGATCGTGGTGCCGGACGGCTACTACTTCATGCTTGGTGACAACAGGGACCGGAGCCTCGACTCTCGTTACTGGGGCTTGTTGGAGGCGTGGCGCCTCGAAGGCCGCGTGGTCTTCAAGTACTTCTCATACAACAAAGATTCGCACCGACCATTCCCGGCGATTCGGGAGATTCGATGGGGGCGGATTGGAAGGGAGATTGGGTAGCAGCACCGTTCCCCACGAGCGTCTCGAGTCCGAACGACTCGTGATCCGCTGTTGGAGTCCGCAGGATGCGCCTCTCTTCAAAGCGGCGCTCGATTCGAGTCTGCCCGAGCTCCAGCGGTGGATACCCTGGGCGAGGAACGAGCCCTCGCCGCTGGACGTGCTCGAGGATCGGCTGCGGGGCTATGAGGACGACTTCTTCGCGGGCCGGAGCGCCCTCTTCGCGTTGATGGACCTGGACGAGACCGAGGTCCTCGGCGGGGCGGGCCTGTATCGGCGCGTCGGTCCCGGGGCGCTGGAGATCGGCTACTGGGTGCGCTCGGACCAAGCGGGGCAGGGATTCGCGACCGAGGCGGCGCGCGCGATGACCGATGTCGGTTTCACGCTGGCTGGAATCGAGGTGCTCGAGATCCGCTGCGACCCGAGCAACGCGCCGAGCGCGGCGGTACCCGTGAAGCTCGGCTACGAACTCTCCGAGACGCGGCTCGAGCCTTCCCTCGGTCCAACCGGAGAGTCGCGATCTACGATGATTTGGCGACTGACGGTCGAACGGTATGGGACGCCGCGCTGAGCGGATCGATGGCCCGATACGACCGCCCGGGAGCCGGTTGGTCTCGTTACGCGGCCTCCCTGTGTGAAGCCATGCGGTCTCCAGCCCACGTGATCGAGTCCACCACTGCGGACGACCTGATCACGCTGAGCAACATCAACCTGACAACGGCTTCGAGCGGTCTGAATCTAGATGCGCTCACGTTTACGGGTAACGGTACCGGCGCCGAGTGGCAGGCTGCTCTGACGAGCCTGGACACCGCGGTCGGTACGCTCAACAGCTCCTTTGGTGACATCGGTGCTGCGCAGAACAGGATCAGCTATGCGATGCAGAACACGGATTCGTCGGCGGAGAACCTGGCCGCTGCCGAGTCGGTGATCCGCGACGTGGACATGGCTGCAGAGGGAACGAACA
>Ga0066376_10000093_pt1 | contig 70496 bp, 64 predicted proteins | sample Knorr_S15_td_Bot_FD_77009 | JGI IMG/M metagenome (GOLD analysis project Ga0066376, IMG submission 77009) | Marine microbial communities from Southern Atlantic Ocean transect - Knorr_S15_td_Bottom_ad_5009_LV_A | ecosystem: Environmental > Aquatic > Marine > Oceanic | place: Southern Atlantic...
AGGGTGGCCAGTTCCAGATCCTGCATGTTGCGCCACGGTCCTTGGCGATGGACCAGCTCTGTTTTGTAGAGACCGTTAATTGTCTCAGCGAGGGCGTTATCATAGGAATCCCCGACGCTGCCGACCGACGGTTCGATGCCAGCCTCAGCCAAACGCTCGGTGTAACGAATGGACAAATATTGACCGCCGCGATCCGAATGGTGAACCAATCCACTTTTCTGGTCCGGCCGTCGATCATGCAGGGCCTGCTCCAAAGCATCGAGAACAAAGTCCGTTTTGGCGGATCGCGAGACCCGCCACCCCACGATGCGATCAGCAAACGTATCGATGACGAAGGCCACATAGACAAAGCCCTGCCATGTCGACACGTAGGTGAAGTCGCTGACCCAGAGAAGGTTAGGGGCTGGTGCTCGGAACACGCGGTTCACCTTATCACGCGGACAAGGCGCTGACGTGTCAGGGACGGTTGTTTTGACCACCTTGCCCCGCACAGCCCCACGGATGCCGATCTGTTTCATCAGGCGCTCCACCGTGCAGCGTGCAAGCGTAAAGCCCTCGCGTTTCATCTGATGCCACGCCTTGCGGACCCCGTAGACCTGATAATTCTCATCCCAGACACGTTTGATCTCCGGGCGCAGCTCCGTATCCCGCTGATGCCGGGCTGAAGCTTTGGCCGGATCGGCTTGGCATGCCAGGGGGTGATAATATGTTGACGGTGCAATCGGCAGCACCCTGCAGATCGACTCGACACCGTAAACAGCCCTTTAATCGTCGATGAAGCCGATCATCGCTTGAGTGGGCGGTCGAGTTCCGCCTGCGCAAAATAAGCTGATGCCTTGCGCAATATCTCATTTGCCTGGCGCAGTTCACGGTTCTCTCGTTCCAGCGTCTTGATACGATCACGTTCCTCGGTCGTCACGCCATCCCGCATGCCGCTGTCCTTCTCAGCCTGCTTTACCCATCCGCTCAAAGTCTGGGGAATACAGCCAATTTTGGGTGCAATGGCCGCAATCGCGCCCGCTTGCGTTTCATATGAACCTTGATGTTCAAACACCATCCTGACCGCGCGCGCGCGGACCTCAGGCGAGTAGCGATTTGCCATTTTGCTTTTTGTCATAACATCATCCTTACTTAAGTTGATGGTCTCCGACAAACTCGGGGCGATTCACGGTGCCTCGCGGCCAGAAAGCCGCCGGGCTTCAAGAAGGCGACCGAGGATCTCTATTTCAACCTCGAGGACCGCACCGCTGAGAAGTTCAGTCGTCCAGCCGCCTGACATCCCCAAACCCACAAGTACAGGCGATCCGGATAAGCTGGATCGCCTCCTTTTCCTGCTTTCAGACATTGGAGACACGACATGAATGCACATCCCAAAACGGCTGCGCTTACCGACACTATTTACGCAAAACCGCCCTCATCTGAGACGGCGCATCGCCTAGTTGCCGCGGCAAACAGCCTTCTGCAGCATTTCGAAACTGGCAAACCCATCGATGCCAAAACGCTTCGTACGACGATGGAGGATGCCTTCAGCGCAAGTGACACAAACGGCGCATGGGTCTGGAAGGACGCCTATGATGCCGTCGAGATCGCCCAGATCATGATGATTGCGCGCTACGGCGCATTGATGCGAAAGCAGGCCGCCTCCCCTGCCCAGTTTCTCAGCATGGTTGAACGCCTTTCCGCGCTTGCGCCCTCACACACGCGCCGTTCTGAAGACAGTGTCCGTCTGCAACAGTTCTCGACTCCCCTGCCCCTCGCAGCGATTGTTGCTGAGGCCGCAGGGTTTCGCGCAACTGACCTCGTTCTTGAGCCGTCTGCGGGTACCGGCATGCTTGCCGTATTCGGGCAGATTGCTGGCGCAGTCATCGCCCTCAACGAACTGGCTGAGGTACGACGCGGTGTGCTGAGGTCGCTCTTTGCTAATGCTCTGGTTTCTGGACACGATGCCGCGTCCATCGACGACAGGCTTAATCGTGCGATTACACCTTCTGTCATCGTCATGAACCCGCCCTTCTCTGCCGCCCAACATGTCGACGGCAAGTTCCGCAAAGCAACCAGTCAGCACGTTCTGTCAGCTTTGGCACGCCTTGCCCCCGCTGGACGCCTCGTTGTGATCACAGGCGAAAGCTTCGCACCCAAAACCAAAAGCCATGAGTCGACCTTCAGAAGCATTGGCGAAGTCGCCGACGTTGTCTTTTCGGCAGCCATTGCTGGCAAGGTATTTGCGCGGCACGGGACGAGTATCGATACACGTCTTACGGTCATCGACAAACGATCCGCTGGCGAGGACGTGGCATTGACTGACGCAGAAGATGTCTATCATCCGCTCTGCGAAACCACAGGTGATCTGTTGGCCGCTGTTTTGGCCAATTGCCCGGAACGGCCCAGTGTGATGCCCCCCTGCCCCACTGGCGTGCGTCAGACCGCTGCAAAACCTGCGACACGGCTCAATCTGCACGCGCTGCGCGCTGCTGCTCGCCAGGAAACCCGTGATCTCGCTGCAGAGCGCGCCAAGCATCCGTTCGACAGCGTTGATGCGTGTCCGCTTGTGTATGAACCAAAGGACTGGACCGATCCCCAAGGCTCGTTGCAGGACACGGTGTACGAGGATTATATACTACAAGCCTTCGAGATTGAGGGTGCTGCCACCCATCCAACGTCACTGGTGCAGTCCGCAGCTATGGCGTCTGTCCCGCCGCCGCTGCCTACCTATCAACCCCTCCTTCCCACTTTATTGAAGCGTGATGGTGTTTTATCGGCGCCGCAGCTTGAGAGCGTCATTTATGCGGGCCACGCCCATGCTTGTCATCTGAAGGGTTGGTTCAAGCCAAGTGAGATTGCCGGTCAGCTGGTTGCCGCGGCTGAAACCGATGAAGGTGCCTTTCGCCTGCGCAAGGGCTGGTTCCTTGGGGATGGCACTGGCTGTGGCAAAGGACGGCAAGTCGCCGGCATCATCGTCGACAATTGGCTGAACGGCCGGAAGCGTGCGGTCTGGGTCTCAAAGAGCGATAAGCTCATTGAGGACGCCAAACGCGACTGGATGGCTCTGGGTGGGCGTGAGAGCGATATTGTCCCGCTGTCGAAGTTTCGCCAAGGCAGCGATATCCGACTAGCTGAGGGCATCTTGTTTGTCACCTATGCGACGTTGCGCTCCGCAGAGCGCGAAGGCAAAGCCTCTCGCCTTGATCAGGTGGTCACATGGCTCGGTGAAGGTTTTGACGGAGTCATCGCATTCGATGAAAGCCACGCCATGGCGAATGCCGCTGGTGAGAAATCAGCACGCGGTGACAAGAAGGCATCACAGCAAGGTCTTGCGGGGCTGGCATTGCAGAACGCCGTTCCTGACGCGCGCATCCTCTACGCTTCCGCCACTGGCGCGACCGTTGTCGGCAATCTCGCCTATGCATCCCGTCTTGGCCTGTGGGGCACAGGCGATTTTCCCTTTGTGACCCAAGCCGAATTCGTGTCCTCCATGGAAGCGGGTGGCATTGCGGCGATGGAGATGATTTCGCGCGACCTCAAAGCCTTGGGGCTCTATCTCGCGCGGTCGCTGTCCTATGCTGGTGTGGAATACGACATGCTGGTTCATGATCTGACGCCAGCCCAGGTCGCAATCTATGACAGCTATGCGGACGCGTTTCAGATCATTCACAACAATCTTGAAGCAGCGCTGGAAGCTTCAGGCATCTCGTCCGAGGGCGGCACATTGAACCCGCAAGCGAAATCCGCAGCGCGATCAGCGTTTGAAAGCAATAAGCAGCGCTTTTTCAATCACTTAATCACAGCCATGAAGTGCCCGTCTCTGATCAAAGCCATTGAGGGAGACCTCGCAGCAGGTCATGCCGCTGTCGTGCAAGTCGTCTCAACCAGCGAAGCGCTGATGGAACGTCGTCTCGATGGCATCCCCCCTTCTGAGTGGCATGATCTACAGGTCGACATCACACCAAGGGAATACGTCATGGATTATCTGGCCCATTCCTTCCCGACACAGTTGTTTGAGCCCTACACCGATGAAAACGGGGATCTGCGATCCCGTCCCGCGGTGGATGCGAGGGGCACGCCAATCATATGCCGTGAGGCCGAACAGCGGCGGGATGATCTGATCGAGCATCTTGGCGCATTGGCACCTGTGCAAGGAGCGCTGGATCAGATCCTATGGCATTTCAGCGGGGATGTGGTGGCAGAAGTCACAGGACGCAAGCGCCGGATTGTGCGGACGTTTGAGGGGCGCCTGAAGGTCGAGAATAGACCTGCCTCCTCCAACCTCGGCGAAACCCAAGCCTTCATGGATGATACCAAGCGCATCCTGGTCTTTTCAGACGCAGGTGGCACCGGGCGCTCGTATCACGCGGATCTTGGTGCGAAGAACCAGCGGTTGCGCGTGCACTATCTGCTGGAGCCGGGCTGGAAGGCTGACAACGCGATTCAAGGTCTAGGACGCACCAACAGGACCAATCAAGCGCTGCCGCCCTTGTTTCGCCCCGTTGCCACAAACGTCAAAGGCGAGAAGCGATTTTTGTCCACAATTGCCCGACGCCTCGACACGCTTGGTGCGATTACAAAGGGCCAACGTGAGACCGGCGGACAGAACATGTTCCGCGCCGAGGACAATCTTGAAAGCCCCTATGCGCGCGCGGCACTGCGCCAGTTCTTCTACAAACTGCGCGCAGGTAAGATCGATGCCTGCTCTTTCGCGCGGTTTCAGGAAGTGACGGGGCTAACCCTTGATGATGCCGACGGGTGCATGAGAGAGGTCCTTCCGCCCATCCAGCAGTTCCTCAATAGGTGTCTTGCGTTGAAGATTGGCATGCAGGACGCAATCTTTGACGCCTTTGGCGAACTGCTCTCCGCGATCATCGAAGATGCGCGACAGGCGGGTACGCTAGATGTTGGTCTTGAAACCCTGCGCGCCGAACGGTTTGTGATTGTCGATCGTAAGGTCATTTTTGAGCATGAAGCGACGGCCGCGACGGCAACAGCGCTTACGATTGAACGAACGGACCGCAACGAGCCGCTGACGCTCACCAAGGCGAAGTCCATTTGCGCCAGAACGCCAAATGCAAAGCTCTGTTGGAACGCCAATTCAAAGCGTGCGGGCCTGATGACGCAGGCGCCAGCATACATGGATGAGGATGGTGTTCCGATCCGTCGGATCAAACTGCTACGTCCAATGACCTATGATTTGTTCGAATTGGGTGAGTTCAACATGTCAAACTGGCAGGAAGTCGATGATACGACGTTTGAACAGGTCTGGCAGGCCGAGGTCGATGCCGTACCGGAGTTCACGACTTCCAAAATCACGCTGATCTGCGGCCTTCTCCTGCCGATCTGGGATCGTCTGCCTGCCGAAAATATGCGGATTTACCGTCTGCAAACCGAGGACGGTGAACGCGCTATCGGGCGGTTGGTATCTCAGGAGCAGCTGATCAACGTTTATGCGAGACTTGGGCTCGACAATGACATCCAAATGGAGCCCGATGAAGTTCTGCGCGCCGTGATGGAGACCCGTGCCACACTGAACCTCGTAAACGGCTTCCAACTGCGCCGCTCGCTTGTCATGGGCCAGCCCAGATTGGAAGTCATCGGTGCCACGGGCGCGATGCTCGCCGAATTGAAAACCATGGGCTGCTTTACCGAAGTGATCCAATGGAAAACGCGGGTATTTCTACCCTCAGAAAACACTGATGCATTGACTGCCCTCTTGGCGCGCTTTCCCGTTGGCATCGCTGTCGGTGACACGGCGCAATGACGGGGCGCGTTTCGGTTGCTGAGATTGCAGCAGACCTTGGGGCGCGAGCAGAGAGTTTCTGCCGCGCCTATTTCGCGGAGGGACAGCGTCAGGGCAATTATTGGCAAGTTGGCGATACGTCAGGTGCCGCGGGCCGCAGCCTTGTTATCCGCTTGAACGCGGGAGATGGGCGCAAGCCGGGTGGCTGGACGGACTACGCCACAGGTGAATTTGGTGACCTCATTGATCTGCTGCACGCCAAGCTTGGATCACGATCCCTGCATGAAACCCTTCTTGAGGCTCAGCACTTCCTCGGAAACGCGCCGCTTCCCGAAAAACGGACGTCCAAGAGGAAGTTGAAAGATGATGGTGCGGCCGAAACCAAACGCATTGCATCAGCACGCAAGCTCTTTGCTACTGGCAGGCCTGTCTTTGGAACTGCGGCAGCGGCCTATCTGCACCGACGCGCTCTCATGCGCTTCGGGCCTGCCTTGCTCTTTCACCCACGGGTCTACCTGCGAGGTGATGACTTAGACTCAAATCATCCGTGGCACTCCCCTGCCCTTCTGGCGAAGATCACGGACAATCAAGGCAACATTACGGGATGTGCTCGGACATATCTCGATCCGACGATTGGCGGGATTGCAGATCTGCGCAATCCCAAACGGATACTGGGACAGCTTCATGGCTACGCAATTCGGTTTTGGGCAGGGTCTAATCTTGGCGATTTGATCGTCGGCGAAGGTCTTGAGAACACGCTGTCAGTTGGCACAGCCCTTCCTGAGTTCAACCTCGCCTCCTGTCTGACCGCAACGCATCTTGGCCTCTTCATTCCACCGTCAGGCATCAAGCGCATCTGGATCGCACGAGATAACGACGTGGCGGGAGAACGCGCTGCGCAAACTCTTGCATCCAATCTGGGATTATCGGGCATTGAGTGTAGGCACTTGGTCCCAGAGCTTGGTGATTTCAACGAAGATCTGTTGGCATTTGGCAGAGTCGGGCTTCGCAACACGCTTCTTGCAGCCATGAAGGGATAAGTGTCTGAGAATATGAGGTAAAGCGTAGTCTTTGGGGTGTATTTTGTCAGTGGCAGGCGTTCCAAAACGTTCAATCCGATCCCGTTTGGATAAGGGGAGCGATGGGCCTACGGGTCGGAGCTGAGTGCTCCTCGCTCAAACCGCAATGCGCCCCCATCAGAAAATTCCCCTGCCCCGCCAAAGAAAGAAGGCGGGCCATTCCTCGCGAAACAATTTTCTGCCGTGTGCGCATTCTCCGCTGCGCTGCGATCCAAAGGGATGCGGTCCGGTCGCCGCCGGCCCTGTTATCGCCCAATCCAAATCGGGTCAGATCAAACAGAGGAACAAGACCATGCCCCTTCAAGACAAAACCAACCCCGAAGATCACGGCCTCACATCCGCAATCCTCGACCACCTCGCTCTTCATGGCGCAAAGCCCGGACCAGATGAGACCGATCATCGCCCCCTGCCCCAGCCGGATCAGGTCGAACTCGCCATGGCGACGCTCTTTGACACCACCATCAGCCTGCTCGACGACAGTCAGTTGGAAGACAACCTCGAAGAAATGCTCTGGTCCCTCACCTCGCTGTTTCATCGCCGCCTCACCCATCTGCAAAGGCGTCTTGATGACAATGAATGCGATGTCCGTGAAAGCATGAGCGCGCAAGACGGCTCCGAGGTCGCCTCGGTCGAGCTGGAACGCCTGCAAATGATCGGGTTGAAGCTCTGGGACCACCGCGACGCCTTCGAGCAAATGCGCGATCTGGCTTGTGACCACTTCTCAGCTGCGACAGGTTCGCCTTGGATGCCCCGAACCGGATCAAAGGTTTCGCACAGAGGTCTGACATCCGCAGTCGTAGACAGTCGGGCCTTTCTGTCAGCCAAGCGCCGCAAAGAAACCGAAGTGCATTGCCCTGAAGGCACCCGCATCGCGTTCTCAGGCGGGGACTATCAAGCCTACGATCTCATTTGGGCCGTTCTTGATGCGACGCATCAGAAATACCCTGACATGGTCTTGCTGCATGGTGGTACGCCCAAAGGAGCCGAGATGATCGCAGCGCGTTGGGCAGATGCACGGGGTGTAACGCAGGTGGTGTTCAAGCCCGACTGGAAAAGCCACGGCAAAGCAGCCCCCTTCAAGCGCAACGACAAGATGTTGGAAATCCTACCTCAGGGTCTCATCGCAACGCCAGGGTCAGGGATCACCGAGAACATCGTCGACAAAGCACGCAAGCTCGGGATCCGCGTGAAGAGGATTGGGGTGTAGGGTTGTGTGGATTGACTGAGTTAGGCGTCTCGCTTCAGCGTCAGTCGCCTCCCCCGCCCTTTCAGGCTCGGTGATATTGATCCAGAGTCGCTATTGCGAAATACCGTTCCGTCGTCGAAAAAACTTATGACGTTAGCCTCTTGGCCCAGCCAGATGGCCGCCAAATCCGATCGCCAGACAAATGAAGGACGCCCTCCAATGAGTTTACAGCTGTAAACTTCGACTGATTTGGTGGATAGTCAATAGTGTCTTATCTTGCGCGTTGCGCTATGATAGACACTAAATGTAAGAAAACCGTTGACTTAGAGAGGTGAATCGCACCTTTTATCCCCAAGTGGCGCGAAAAAAGCCACATTGAGCAAATTGGGGCAACCAGATGATTCCCGCGACACCGAGCGTAACAGACAGACCATCAGAGTTGGCAACGGATATATCCGAGCGGCTAAACCGTGCGATCAGTGAGCATCTGCTCTCTGCATTCGCGCCAGACAACACAAAATCCCTGCGCCTTTTTTCGGCCCCAGAGGCCGCCGAATTACTAGGCGTGTCGGGCCAGTTCATGCGTAAAGTCCACGGCGAAGGCACGATACCAGAGCCAAAAGACGTCCGCGCTGGCCGCCGATACTACAGTGCCCAAGAGCTGTGGGAAGCCCGCCAAATTCTTGAAAAAGCGTCTCGAACAAAGGGCAGATACGTCCCTGGCCGCAAAGAAGGCGAACGACTGCAAGTCTGGCAGCTGATGAACTTCAAAGGCGGCAGCAGCAAAAGTACATCGACAATTCACCTTGCGCACTACCTAGCCCTTCATGGCTACCGCGTGCTGGTGGTCGATTTGGATCCGCAAGGATCGCTGACGTCTATGTGCGGCATCAATCCAGAAATCGAATTCGATGGCCTCACCGTCTACGATGCGATCCGCTACGATGATCCGGTGCCATTTTCTGACGTCATTATGCCCACGTATTTTCCGGGACTGTCGCTTGCTCCAGCACGCCTGCTGCTCTCCGAATTCGAGACTGAATCAGCGGTAAACTCAAACCCTGACCAACCTTTCTTCCTGCGCATCCGCAATGCATTGGCCCAGGTAGAAGATCAGTACGACATCGTCTTGATGGACAGCCCTCCACAGCTGGGCTTTCTGACGATCTCCGGCATGGCCGCCGCAACGTCCCTTATCGTCCCTCTCACGCCCTCAATGCTCGACGTGTCATCCACGGCCCAGTTTCTTGAGCTTGCCGGTGCCTATATGGGTGTCATCGAGGATGCGGGTGCCGAGCTTCAGTATGATCACTTTAAGTTTCTGATCACCCGCGACGAGCCAACAGATGTGCCGTCACAACAGTTGACCTCATTCATGCGCGCGCTCTTTTTGGACCGCGTGATGACAGCCACTGCGCTCAAAAGCACCGCAATCAGCGATGCCACGATGCTCAAACAATCAATCTACGAAGTCGTGCGCTCAGAGATGACACGGGCGACCTATGACCGCGCCAAGCAATCCATGGATGCTATTGGCAGCGAGGTTGAAGCAATGATTCACCAAGCATGGGGGCGTAGCTGATGGCACGTAAATCACTTCAGGATCTAAGCGGCATTGCCAAGACGATTGCCAATTCCAGCCCGCAACCCAAAGATCGAACCACCAAACCCACAGCACCCGCCTTGGGTGCCCTGCAGGGGTCGCTGTCAGCCATTCGCGAGCTTGACCCATCGCTCATTGATGACTGGGGACCCAAAGATCGCCTTGATGGGTTTACAGCTGTAAACTCTGAAGATGATGGCGACGGCTTTGAAACCCTTAGATCCAGCATCAAAGACGACGGCCAACAGGTTCCGATTTTGGTTCGCAGGGCAGGGACCGAGGGTAGGTTTGAAATCATCTATGGCCGCCGAAGATTGCAGGCCTGCCGAGAGCTCGGCCTGAAAGTCCGCGCCAATGTTCAGGACCTCGATGACGCAACAGCTCTTCTCGCCAAAGGCCTTGAGAATGCGGCACGTCGCAACCTGTCGTTTTACGAAAAGGCGCGGTTTGCCGCCGTCATACGGGCGGCTGGTCACGATACCAAAACCATCCGCCAAGTTCTCAGCCTTTCCGCGTCTGGGCTATCCCACCTGACCAAGGTCACGGACAATATTCCCGACGATGTTGGCGATCAAATTGGAGCCGCTCCAAAGTCGGGACGGCCGAAATGGACCGCCTTGGCAGAAGCCTTCGCATCCAAGAAGGTAAATGCAGCATCATCCTTCGCAATCCTGTCAAAGTTGAACGCCGAGCTATCGTCAGATGACCGCCTTGAGCAGCTTATGAGAGAGATTACGCAGCGCGGCGCACGTCCAAGCGAGGGCAGGGAGGCAACACCGGTCCCAGGCGTCACAATTAAGTCGGGGCGCGGATCAATCGCGATGTCCATCAAGAGGGCAGGGGAGAACGCAGCATTTGCTGAGTGGCTCGACCGTGAGCTCGAAGGCATCATCAAGAAATCCTACCAGGAGTTTACAGCTGTAAACCCTGCGGATGACACCAGAGGCTAGAGCAACAAAGGAGGACGTAAGCAAAGAGAAACCCCCGAAACCGAAGCTTCGAGGGCTGAACGTATTTCTACGCTTCTCAGATTAGACACCTGAATCGTAGCAGTCACCGAATCGCTAAGCAATAAAAAACGCTCTTGGGCGAACGGGAAATCTTTGCCTGCAGGCAAATCATGAGAACAATTCAAGGAATGGCTCCTGCTGGAGCACACTCGTCGCACAAAGCGACGGGGCAGGGAGGTATTGCCCAAAACAAATGGCAACTCCTAAAGGTAATCGAAGACATCAGAGAGCCGCTTGGCTTAAAAGGCACATCCATCTCTCTCCTCAGAGCGATGATCTCGTTCCTGCGTGTAGATCAAGTCGATGCAACACGCGACGACGGGCATATTTGCTTTGCTTCAAATGCCTCCCTCGCAAAACGCGCCCATGTCAGTATTCAAACCGTTGAGCGTCATATTGCGAAACTGGTGTCCTTGGGCCTGCTGACGCGGCGATCGAGCGGCAATGGCAAACGCTGGGCCCGCCGAGACCGTCAGGGCAGCATTGTCCTTGCTACAGGCCTGTCACTTCTGCCGCTCGCAGAGCGTTACCCTGAATTCCTGCGCATGGCGCAAGATCACCAGGATCATCAAAACGAACTGGGACGGCTCAGAGACATGTGCTCAGCCGCCCTGAGCAACCTCAAAGCACATCTCATGCACGTCAATTGGGATGAAGGCTTGCTCTCAAAAGCACGCAATCTATTGAGACGCCAGCCAGACAAGCAAGCTTTAAGCGATCTTCTGGATGAAATCACTGTGGAAATCTCGAAGATAAGCTCTGCAAAACCAGATGATTTGAGGGCCACTGACCCCGAAATTGAGGGGCACAAAGAGACTTCCAAGACTCAGTATGTTAAAGAAGAAAATTCTTTTCAGATAGAAGTAGGCCAAGATGAGATGGAGCGCGCCTACCCAAGGCTCTGCGCAGAACTCAGGTTTGCTAAGAACCAAGAAGACTGCCGTCGCTTAATGGATGACATTGCTGGATATCTCAACCTTGGGAATACTTGGTTTTCGATTAAGGATCTTGGTCCAGCGCTCAGTTTCATGATCTTAGGATATCTTTTGGAACGCACAGAGACGATCAGCAATCACCGTGGTTACGCGTTCAAATTGTCCCAAGACCTTGCGAATAAGAGCCTTAATTGGCGTACGCTCCTGAAGAAACCGAGGTCAAAATAGGACTGATAGCATGACTGCGTTCTGGTATTTTGTACTATTACCTTCGCAATGTGATGAATTTTGCGTTTCATTTCTGCTGGAACGATTTCAATGCCTTAATCGTTTCGCTTTCTCAGACTTTCGTTTCATGGTTCTCACAGACTAGGCTGTCATGGATTTCAATGCTGCGCACCCAAATGCGGCCGCGAGGTAATCCGCAAAGGCGTTGCTCAAAAAGCTGGGAGAACGACCAGTTCGCACTCTTTGAAAAGCCTTATCGAGGGCGAGCAATTGTAAATCTCGGAGAAGGGCGTACAACCAGTTATGGCATCACAGGAGCATCAGTGGACCGCGCGCATTTCGCCGCGCCCTACACTCAATGCCCTTCCATGTTTTACCACTAGAAAATTCTTGGTGATCTTCGAGAAATATCGCTCACGTGACCTGGCTAAGCCGAGAGAGCGAGTGAATGTGAACTTTACGAAATTCCCAGAAAACCTGTGTTCTAGGCAAACTGTAGATGCACTAATGAACAAATGGTGAGGCATCTAATAGACAAATGGTGGAGCCTCTAATATGCATTCTGTAACAAGGAAGCGGACCTCTTTTTCGGTTTGGGCTTCATCAGGCGAGAGAGAGACCAAAGGTTCATGACTGATACAGAAAGATATCTGCCAAGGCACCTCATCCCAGAGCTTGAAGATGCACTTGCATCAGCACGTGTGGTCAACCTCATTGGTCCAAGGCAAGTTGGCAAGACAACACTTGTACGAGACTTGTTTGGCAATGGCCGTTTCATCACATTGGATGACGCAGCTGTCTTGGCGGCCATTGAAGCGGACCCGGAGGGGCAGCTTACCAGCTTAATGGAAAATTTGAACGGCGAGCCGCTTATCATTGACGAGGCCCAGCGATCCAAAAAACTAGCTCTCGCGATCAAGAGGGTCGTCGATACCAATCGGCGTAAGGGGCAATTTGTACTTACCGGCTCCTCCAACGTATTCACAACCACTGATGTGGCTGACTCGCTTGCGGGGAGAATGCGAACACTTAAGCTCTGGCCCCTATCCGTCGCTGAAGTCAAAAAGGCACCCGTCAATCGCATCATGGATTGGGCGATGCAGGACGAACCGAAACTAGGGCAGGTGGGTGATCCAGAGCAGGTCAGTCGAGGAGACTACATAGATCTCATCCTAGAAGGTGGTTTTCCAGAGGTGAGAGAGTTGTCAATCAGATCCCGTCAGCGGCAATATCGGGATTACATTGACGCAGTGGTGGAGCGCGATGTCGCTGATATCATGCCGGTTCGAAAACCGGATGCGTTGCGTATCCTGATAGATCAGATGGCGGCACGCTCCGCGCAGGAAATCAGCACGTCCGAGCTTTCCAAACTGACGAAACTGCAACGGGTTACCGTCGATCAATACCTTGATATTCTGCTACGGCTGTCAATGTTGACCAAGCTGGGTGCCTGGACATCAGGCGAGGGCAAGCGGGAGATCAAGAACCCTAAATACCATTTTGCAGATACGGGCATCGCCTGTGCCCTTCGGCGTTTCACCCAAGATACTTTTACTATCGACAACACACCGCAGGCGCTTGGCGGCCTGCTAGAAAGCTTTGTTCTGAACGAGATCCAGCGTGCCGTCCCAATGCAGGACGCTGACTACCGGCTCTATCACTGGCGCAGTGCAGACCAGCGGGAAATTGACATCCTGATCGACGGTGGCAGCCACTTGGTCTGCGTTGAGATCAAGGCGTCTGCATCAGTCACTGGAGATGATTTTAAACACCTCAAATGGTTTTCAAAAGACGGGCCTGGTCGTAGTAAAAAATGCACGGGGATCGTGTTCTACCTAGGCCAAGAAAAGCTCACCTTTGGCGACAGGAACTTCGCCCTTCCGGTGAGCGCGCTTTGGAGCACGATCAATTTTTGATTATGTTTCAAATGCCCTGATCCCCGGCTTGATCTGTTTGCTTCGTGTCATCGAGATTGCAAATGATCACTGGTCTGCCGCAAAAATAGATGATGCGAAGACGCTTACGCAAAGCAAGGAGGGCAGGGGGCTCAATTTTGATGCCAACAGCTTGAGTGAAGCCTTAGTGGCGATGTGGTACGTCGACCATACCGTCGGTTTCCAGTTGCAGACACGCCCGCCACAATGGCGTTTTCCAGTAGGTGCGATCTGTTAGTCTCCCACCGTCGGATGTTTCCTCCAGAAAACCAATCCAGCTGAGTGGTTGCAGGACATGCGTGAAGATGAACCCGGCGTGGTCATAGTATTCCCGATCAATCACATGCGCACGTTTTTCGAGACCATAGAGTGTCTTGACGAGATGCGCTTCTGTGAGGCCTTGTTCGGCCTCGACGTTGATGATGTTGAGGAAGATGTCCCAGTTTCCGGGAGCTGTGAACTCTGATCGGGCATTTCGCGCGTGACTATATTCGAACAGGTAAGTTTCTGAGATCTTCGCGAAGAACGCACCACGCTGGCTGGCAAGGTCTTGCGCCTTTTTTGAAACCTGGAACTTTCCCTTTGTATGACGCCCGAACTTGGCGACAGTCATCAAATCGTGGACGACCATCGCGTGCGGCACGTCCCATTCGTTCAAGACTTTGTTGAGTCGCATCAGTTCATCAGTATGATATTGCGGCCAGGGCGAATGATCTGCCATCCAATGGGCAAACTTGCGGTTGAAGGCCTTGATTTGCGTAAGCCCAATCCCGCCGTGCGCTGCGGCATATTCGAATGCGTTTTCCATCGCTTTCAGAAGGCGGGAGTGATCGAGTACTGGATCACCATCAGCAATGTCATGGAACTTAATCATCTGGTTGCCTACCACTTTGGCCGAGCCAATGTCGATTGAAGCAAAATTTGAAGGTTGCCTACTTCAATAATCAATCGTCTGACTCATGCAACCAATGATTGTTGCTTGCTGTAACCGTAGACCGGCCATTCGGCGCGGTCGCAACGAAGGGGAAAGAAGCGGACAAAGCGCACCTTCACTGCGGTCGCGCGAATGTCCGGATTTAAGAATTGCGACGTAGTGCCTCTAAGTTAGCAGTTCTACTACAGTGTATGCTGGGTTTACTCTATTTACTTCTCTCCCTCAGGTTCACGCGATTTCAAATAGGCGTGGAACAACTGCTGCTGTGTGCTGATGCCAAGTTTGGCATAGGCGTTACGGCGATGTGATTTTACTGTTGGTAGAGCAATGTCCAAACTTAAACTGATTGAAAGGCTGGAATGCCCTTTCAGGATCATCTGGATGATTTCAGCCTCTCTTGGCGAAAGGATATCGTTCCCAAAAGATGCCAAAGACCGTGATTTCGTTTGGTCCAATGGTAGATTATTAATGGAGTTCGATGCGAGCCTGAGAAACGCGGACCGTATCAGTGGCAAAACGCTTCGCAAAGCGTCCAAATCCGCATCGGGGATACCTTTCGATGCAGCGGCGCGGGCAAGGCTTATTTCACCCACCATGCCGTCTTCTAGTTCAACGAGCACGGACACTTCCCGAAGGCCTTGTGGCCACCCGGGCGTTCGGAAGCTTATCTCTTCAGCATCATCCGCAATAACGTCCGCTGTAGTCGCGCTCCAGTTATCAGGGGCGAGGTCGGCCATGCGGTAAACGCCGCCGCCGAGACCACCCCGTATGGCGTTATGAACGGGATTGATTTCAAAAGTGGAGGTGACATAGCGTTGCACTGCCGCTTTGGAAGAAAGATCAGCGTAGCTGTCAGCCAAGTAGACAGGCGATGCATTTGGTCGGTTCAGCACGGCAAATGCCGCCTCGCAAGGGTACAAAGCAGATACGGCCTCGATAAAACGGTCGGCGCCTGATTGGCCATCGATGACGCTTGCCAGCTTTTCGCTGAAGGCTTGGAAACTTGTCTGCGGCACGGCTATCGGCACTTTCCTTTGTAGAGTCATCCTTTGGGATGATGGCGTTGTCTGGCTTGCTTAGCTAGCAAGGCCAAAAAGGATTAACGCAATGGCAAACACCCCAATTACTCTCGACAGAGAAACCGTTTCTAACGCATTGGGCAAGATCGATATTGTTGAAGCAATGCGAGACCTTTTCACAGAGCTTGGACAAGATCGTGCAGTTCAACCGCCGCAGACCATTACCGAATTTCCCCAAGGCGGTGATTTCATCACATATCTCGGGGCGCTTGGCGGCGCGGGCGTTTTTGGCGCAAAACTGTCACCCTACTTGCCGCGTGACGGCGGCCCCATCATCACCGCGTGGTCGGTTCTGATGTCGATGGAGACGGGCCAACCGCTGGCCTTGCTGGACGCGGGCGCTTTAACGACAGAACGTACCGCCGCGACGACCGCGCTCGCGGTTGATTTGCTCGCGCCAAATGATCGTCCCCTCAAGCTTGCGGTCATTGGTTCAGGTGCTGTGGCACAAGCGCATATGCGTCATGTCGCCGGGCTGCGCGATTGGGCAGATGTGCGTGTGTACTCGCCAAGTTTAGCGAGCGTGCCGGAAACACAGGCAAAATGGCAAGGACTACAATCCGGCATCACCTTAGCCGATACGGCTAAAGTCGCTGTCCAAGAGGCAGATGTCGTCATGCTGTGTACGTCATCGGGTACGCCTGTTGTGGACGTGGCCGATTTTGCCTCAAATGCGCTTGTCACCTCGATCAGCACCAATGTGGCGCGTGCCCATGAAGTTGACCCAGCATTTCTGAAGACCGCACAAGTCTATTGCGACTACCGCGCCACGACACCAAATGCGGCCGGTGACATGGTAATTGCGCAAGAAAGCGGATGGTCTGCGAATGATATCTGCGGCGATCTGGCAGAGCTTTGCGTTGCATCCTGCGCCAAACCTGACGCGGATCGCCCTGTCTTCTTTCGATCCATTGGCCTCGGCCTTGAGGACATCGCGATCGGCTACGCCGTCTATCAACACGCCACAGCGTAAAGGACCTACGCCATGCATATCGAACCGTTCAAAGTCGAGATCTGGATGAACGAGTGGGAAAACCACTGCACCTATAATCTTGCCGAAACCTGCGTTGCCAGCATCACGATTGATGAGTTGCTGCAAATGTCCGGTCGCAACAGCGATGATCTATCTGCGCTGCTGCCGATGAAAATGACCTACGGTGCGATCGAGGGTTCGACCCGTCTGCGGACTGCGATTTCGACGCTTTACGCTGATAAAGACATTGCCAATATCACTGTCACCCACGGGACCATCGCGGCGAATACGCTGGTGCATAAATCATTGGTGTCGCGCGGGGATCGGGTGGTTTCGATCGTGCCCACGTATCAACAGCATTACTCCATCCCTGCAAGCATCGAGGCAGATGTTCAAATCTTGCGCCTACGCGCCGAGGATGGATTCCTGCCTGATCTTGACGCATTGCGTGCCTTGGTGACGCCTGACACCAAACTGATCGCGCTGACAAACCCCAACAACCCCACCGGCGCGTTGATCGAACGCCCGATGCTTGAAGAGATCGCGCAGATCGCCCGCGAAGTTGGGGCCTATGTTCTTTGTGATGAGGTCTATCGTGGCACAGGGCAAACCGGCGATGGCATGACCCCGTCGATTGTGGACGTCTACGAGAAAGGCATCGCCACGGCCGGTATGTCCAAGGCCTATTCCTTGGCTGGCCTACGCGTCGGCTGGGTCGTGGCACCTGCTGAAGTGACCGAGAAGGTTCTGATCCACCGTGACTACGACACGATTTCTGTCGGGATGATCAACGACCATTTCGCGGCGATGGCCTTGGAAAACAAAGACAAACTATTGGCGCGTAGCCAAAAGATCACCCGCGACAACCTTGCGATCCTTGCGGAATGGGTCGCCGCACAACCGCGCATCTCTTGGGTCAAACCAAGCGCCGGAACGACGGCAATGCTCAAGATTGATGTGCCAATCACGTCGCGAGGGTTCTGCGTCGATCTTTTGCAGAAAACAGGTGTTATGATGACCCCGGGCGATGCCTTCGACATGGAGGGCTACGTGCGCATCGGATATTCCAACAGCACCGATGTTCTGAGGGCGGGTTTAGAAAAGCTAAGCACCTACCTGACTGAACTTTCTGAATAGTGCCCAATTGGAGGCGATAATGTACACTCTTCCAAAACTCTGCGCGGCTTTGGTGACTCCATTGGATGCGCGCGGGGCCATTGATACAAGCACACTTTCGCAGCATTGCGCATGGGTCCTTGCCAATGGCTGTGATGGTGCGGTCCTGTTCGGAACGACCGGCGAAGGGCCGTCTTTCGGCCTCACAGAACGCATGCGCGCCCTCGAAGGTCTGATCGCTGATGGCATTGCGCCATCAGCTTTGATCGTGGGAACCGGCTGCGCGTCCATCGAAGACACAGCCGCTTTGACCAAACATGCAACGGATCAAGGGTGCGCAGGCACGCTGATCCACCCGCCTTTCTTTTTCAGGCCAGCTGATGATGATGGTGTGATTGAATTCTACTCAGGTTTGGTTGATCAGCTGGGATCTGAAGTCAGGAATATCGTGTTCTACCACTTCCCCGAAGCAACAGGTGCGGGGATCGGTATTCGCACCATCCGGCACCTTTTATCCGCTTATCCCGGCGTGTTCTCAGGTATCAAAGACAGCTCTGGCGACCTATCGGCAACGCTTGAATATGTTACTCAGTTCCCCGAGCTTTCAGTGTTCACCGGGGATGACAACCTGCTCTGGCCGGTTCTTGAAGCTGGTGGGCACGGCGCAATTACGGCCACGGCAAATTTACTTCCGGCTGAACTTTTCGAAATATCTGAGGGTTGGCGAGCTAACTCCCCCAGTGCTCGGGCGGCGCAATCTCGCATGGAATTAGCTTGGGTTGAAACTCTGCTAAAATTGCCGGTTACCCAAGCCGTGAAAGAGGTGCTTGCCCATCGGTCTAGGAATGGAAACTGGCGAACTCTTCGCCCTCCATTGCGCCCATTGTCCGATGCCGACCAGCAGTTTCTGGCCGCGCGAGGAGAAACTAACTTTTGGAATTTCCCCACATAGCACGCAAATGCCAATGGTATCAGACCACCTTACCGCTCCCAATTCCCGACCTCTGTGTTTTGTTCCAACGCTTATCGGTAGATTTATCAGTATCCCAATACCGGACATTCGTTCAGCGCGCAGCATCAGTGAGTCTGGGCTCTTCAGTAGCATTCGCTGCGCGAACCACGAGTGGCCGGTTGGAGAAACAGCGCCTTTCGCTGCGCGACCCACGAACTGGTAAGTTGCGGACAATGCGGCCAATCGTTTTTCGCACTTCGCTGGCGCAGCATTCGTTCAAAGACGCGGCACACTCAACGCTGCGGCGCAGTGTATGTCGCCAAACCGGTCGTTGACAGCCGCCAATATCACTCAATCGGAAACCCAGCTTTCGCCGCAGCTCGAACCTAAAACTCAGATGCGGACACAACTGACCTCGTCCGCCAGTTCTGGAATGATCGCTTGCGAGTCAAAACGCAAAACGTTCACTCCGATGCAGGCCGATTGCTGATACAATTCACAAGTATCGTTCACCGTGCCAGCTTCGATACCAATGCATCCATGCAGCTTCATCCTACACTTCTAGGCGAATTGAGTCGTGCGGATGCCGGCCTTGTTGGCAGCCTCGGAAACGACTGTGCGCAGCCATTGGTGTCCAAACTCTTTGGTCCGGGTTTTGTGCCAGACCTGAAAGATCTTGCGCAGCGGTGCCTCGAATGGCAATTCGGACATTTGCAGGCCAAAGGCTTGCTCGGCATGTGGTGCCAGGATCCGGGGCAACGTGTAGATAAGGTCCGTTTGCGCGGTTGCGCTGAGGGCTGCGGAATAGTGCGGGACTCGCAGTTGAATATTCCGTCGAATGCTCTTCTTTGCGAGGGCTTCGTCAATTCGGCCATATTCAGCGTCGAGCGTCGTGAACATGATGTGACCAAACTGGGTGTACTGTTCCAAGCTCACTTTGGGACCGAAACTTGGATGTGAGGCACGTGCTGCACAGACGAAATCACTGGCCCCGAGCAGCTCACGGTCGAACCGTGAAGGTGTGTCGAAATCCTGGATAATCGTCATGTCTATGGTACCGGAATCGAGGTCGGAATAGGCATCGCTCAGGCTCTTGTTGATCTCAAGCGTGTGCAGAAACCTTAAGGATACGTTCGGGGCCTGATCTGCTGCCATGGCTGTCAAACCGGGCACCAGAAGTGTCGAGAACAAATCGTTCATGCCAATCCGATAGGTGGCCTGCAAGTTTGCCGGATCGTTTACCTCTTTCACCGTCAGAGCATCTTCGAGCATTTTCAGGCTGGCTTCGATGGCGGGGGCCAGCTCGCGGCAACGCTCGGTCGGCTGCATTCCGTCTGCCGCGCGAACAAACAGGTCATCGTCCATCAGATCTCGCAGTCGGCGAAGAGCGTGACTCACGGCGGGTTGGCTCAATCCGACTGAGTCCGCAGCCTTGGTCACACTGCGTTCTTTCGCGAGGGCCGCGAAAACCTTTAGCAAATTCAGATCAATAGAGTTGATATTCTTTTGGTGCATGAGAGTGATATGAAACATTCATTTGGCTGATGTAATGCCCGACTCTTAAAGTCTTCGCAACCACACTCAACAAGGGAGATTCTGAATGTCGATCAAATCCATACTGCTAGCCTCGGCGCTTGCGTTCTCAACTGCATTGCCAGCCTTTGCGGACAAGGCGAATGATACGCTGGTCGCTGCGTTCAACAAAGAGGTGCAAACGCTTGACGGTCTGTATTCGACTTCCCGCGAGAACCTGATCCTGTCATACCTGACGTCTGACCAGCTGGTAGAGATCAATTTGGAGACCGGTGAATACGAAGGGGCCTTGGCCGAAAGCTATACCTGGGTCGACGATCGCACCATCGACTTTACCCTGCGCGAGGGGCTGACGTTCCATGATGGCGCGCCCGTGACGGTCGAAGACATTGTCTATTCCTTCGACTGGATCGCAGATGAAAACTCGAAAACACGGCGCGGTGCATTCATTCGCGGTTGGTTTGATAGTGCTGTCGCCGTGGATGACCGCACGGTCCGGATCACGGCAAAGAACCCTTATCCGCTGATGCTGCGCGATATCGCTGTTTTTGTCCTGACCCGCAAGGCTGGCAGCTATGCAGACGGCAACCCCGATGCTCTGACGCAGAATTTCAATGGAACTGGTCCTTACAAGGTGGTCAGCTTCGACATGGGCGCAGGCGTCACGCTAGAGCGTTTTGACGGCTACTACAGTGGCGGGCCGAAGGCAGCCGGATCGATTGAGAATATCGTTGTACGCCCGATCCCCGATTGGGGCACTGTTACGGCAGAGCTGCTGTCCGGCGGCGTGAATTGGTCGTTCAATGTACCGGACGACACCGCGAAGGATCTGGGCAACCTGCCGATGGTGGATCACACAACCGGCGTTTCGACCCGTGTGTCTTTCTTTGTGTTGGATGCGGCTGGCGTGTCCGATCCCGAAGGCCCGCTGACAAACAAACTTGTCCGTCAGGCACTGAACCACGCGGTGAACCGCGAAGAGATCGTGGAATTCCTTGTGGGCGGCTCGGGCCGGGTGATCCATTCGACCTGCAATTTGGGCATGTTCGGCTGCGATGTCGATGTGACCGAATACGACTACGATCCCGAACGCGCCAAGGCCTTGCTGGCTGAAGCGGGCTATCCAGATGGGTTCGAATTTGAACTGACGACCTATCGCGAACGCCCAATTATGGAAGCGGTGGCTGCTGATCTGGCCGAAGTGGGCGTGACCGCCAAAATCAACCACGTTAAGTTGTCGGCATTGTCCAAGTCGCGGGCGGAGGGCCAGCTTGAAGCCTTCCAGAACGCCTGGGGCTTCTATGCCACGCCGGATGTGGGGGCGATCTCGAACTACTATCTCGAAGGGTCGAACCGCAACCTGAACCATGATGCCGAGGTTCAGGGCTGGTTCAAGGCGGCACTGGAAACCGTGGATCAGGACGAGCGCGCGGCGCTCTATGCAAAGGCACTGAAGAAGGTTGCTGATGAGGCTTATCTTCTGCCGATCTTCCAGTACTCGCAAAACTACGTGCACAGCGTGGATGTGACTTTCGATGCGCCGATGGACGGTCTGCCGCGCCTCAACGAAATGAGCTGGAAGTAACCCCGCTCTCATGATGGGGCGCGCGCGAGCCGCGCCCCATCCTCCTTGCCTCCCACAGGAGCCTGTCCGATGCTGAAATTCATTCTCAAACGTCTGGCGCTTGGTCTGGCGGTCGCCTTCACCGTGTCGCTTGCCACCTTCCTGATGCTCAACCTTGCTGCTGATCCGGCGTCCATGGTCGCAGGCGAAGATGCCACGCAAGAGGCCATCGAACAGATCCGTGTGCAGTATGGTTTTGACCGACCGCTGTACGTTCGGTTTTTCGAATGGATTGGGCAATTGGTCACCGGCGATTTCGGTGACAGCTACTATTGGAAGCAGCCTGTGTTCGACCTGCTGATCGACCGGGCGCCCGTGACGCTGACCCTTGCCGCAGGCGCGCTGACAGTGACCGTCGTTCTTGGCCTGACGCTGGGCGTGCTCGCCGCGCTGAAGCCGAACGGCTGGCTTGATCGCTTCGCGCTCAGCTTTGGTACGGCGGCGCAGGCTGTCCCGAACTTCTGGTTCGGTCTGATCCTGATCATTCTGCTCGGGGTAACCTTCCCGATCTTCCCGGTTTCGGGCGACAGCACCTGGATGCATTTCGTGCTGCCCTGCTTCGTCCTTGGAACTTCTGCTGTGCCGCAGGTGCTGCGCCTGACGCGAACAGGCATGATCGAGGTGCTGGGATCGGATTATATCCGCACCGCGCGGGCCAAAGGGTTCCGGCCGCGCCAGATCCTGTTTCGCCACGCGTTGCGCAACGCGCTTTTGCCCATCGTCAGCGTGATCACCATCCAAATCGGTTACAAGCTGGGTGGTTCGGTCATCACCGAAAGCGTCTTTGCACTCAACGGTCTGGGGAGACTGGCTTACGAGTCGATCCTTGGGGCCGACATCCCGACCGTGCAAATGCTCGTCTTTTTCTTCGCCCTCGTCTTCATCATCCTGTCGATCCTGGGCGACATCCTGAACGCGTGGCTTGATCCGCGCATGCGCGTGGAGTGAAGCCAATGCAGACGACCGCCAACGCAGTGGCCGCCATGGCCGACGACATCATCGACCTGACGCCGAAAGAGCGGATGATCCGCAAGGCAAAATCCCATCTCGGATTTCAGTTCGGTGCTTTCATCGTCATCTCCTTCGCGCTTATCGCGATTTTCGCACCGCTCTTTGCCCCGCACGACCCCTACGTGCAGGACCTCGCCAAGCGGCTTGTGCCGCCGGTCTGGGCCGAGGGTGGTTCGTGGGAGCACATTCTGGGCACCGACCATCTAGGCCGAGACTATCTGAGCCGACTGATCTATGGCGCACGGGTGTCCATGGGTGTGGGCTTTGGTGCAGCGACGTTGGGGTGTATCATCGGTGTCACCATCGGCCTTGTCGCGGGCTATCTGGGCGGGCGTGTCGATCAGGCAGCTTCGTTCCTGTTGACCTGCCAACTGGCGCTGCCGTCACTGCTGCTCGCTATGGCTCTGGTATTTTTCGTGGGCTCTTCCGTAACGACGCTGATCGTGGTTCTGGGAGTGTTGCATTGGCAATACTACATGGTCGTCACGCGCACATTGACCCGGCAGATCCGTTCGCTGGAATACGTGTCAGCCGCACGGTCCATCGGCTCCAATGATCGGCAGGTGCTGTTCTACGAAATCCTGCCGAACCTGTTCAACCAGATCATCGTGGTGTTCTCGCTGGAGATGGCCGTGGTCATCATCCACGAGGCCTCGCTGTCCTTCCTTGGCGTGGGCGTGCAACCTCCGACCGCGTCCTGGGGCCTGATGATCGCCGAGGCCAAGACCATGATGTATTTCAAACCCTATCTCGTCGTGATCCCCGGCGCTGCGCTCTTCCTGCTGGTCCTCGCAGTGAACCTGCTGGGCGACGGCATTCGCGACATCACCGCCCCCGAAAGCCGGAACTGAGGAGACAGACCATGACAGCCCTTCTGGAAGTCCAAGATATGTCGGTCACGCTCAAGCTGGCCGAAGGCGAAATGACCGCCGTTCAGGACGTGTCCTTTACGGTTGATCGAGGCGAAACACTGGGGATCGTCGGCGAAAGTGGATCAGGCAAGTCGGTCTCGTCCATGGCGATCATGGGGCTCTTGCCGCGTGGCACGCGGACAGACGCCACCACGTTGCGTTTGGGCGATGTCGACCTGCTAAGCGCGTCCGAAGACGAAATGGCGCGGATGCGGGGCAACAAGATCGCGATGATTTTTCAGGAGCCGATGACCTCACTCAACCCTGTCTACACAATAGGGCGGCAGATGACCGAGCTGATGCAGTTGCACAAGGGCGTGTCGGGGGCGCAAGCGCGCGCCAGGGCTGTGGACCTTCTCGAGAAGGTCGGGATCACTGCTGCCGAAAGCCGATTGTCGCAATATCCGCACCAACTGTCGGGCGGCCTGCGTCAACGGGTGATGATCGCGATGATGCTGATGAACGATCCCGAGTTGATCATCGCCGATGAACCGACAACGGCGCTGGACGTCACCATTCAGGCGCAAATCCTGAACCTGCTGAAGGACCTGCAGAAAGAGCTCAACATCGCGCTTATCATCATCAGCCATGACATGGGCGTTGTGGCGCGCGTGTCTGACAAGATCGCGGTGATGTACGCCGGACAAGTGATCGAGACCGGACCAGTGTCGGATGTGCTGCACGCACCGGTACATCCCTATACGCAAGGATTGCTGGAAAGCATCCCCGTGCCAGGCCAGATCGAACCGGGCGGCGCACTGGGGTCGATCCCCGGTCTGGTGCCCTCGCTCAAGACCCGGTTCAAAGGCTGCCGTTTTGCCAATCGCTGCCAGCGCGTGCATGACAATTGTCAGCAGGGGCCGGTTGCTCTGCAGGAGGCAGGCAGCGGCCAAGCTTATCGCTGCGTTCTGACGCCTGCGCAGTTGCGCGATGGCACCCCCAGTCTTTCGGCCCGCGACGCGGGTGATGGAAGCTATGGCAAAGGCATCAATATGGATGCGTCACCTGTGTTGCAGGCCATAGACGCCGGATGCACCTTCCAGGTCAAACAAGGGATGTTTTCTGCCGCCAAACCTCTGCGCGCGGTGGACAATATTTCGCTCGATCTACGGAAAGGCGAGGTCGTCGCCGTGGTTGGGGAATCCGGCTGTGGCAAGTCCACTCTGGCGCGGATGTTGCTGGGGCTGCAAGAACCCACGGCGGGCAAGATCATACTCGGGGGACAGGACATCGCGGGGCTGTCGGATATGGAACGCTCCCGCAAGCTTCAATCGATCTTCCAGGACCCCTATTCCTCGCTGAACCCACGCCGCACGATTGGCGAGATCATCCGCCGTCCCTTGCATCTGCACGGCGTCGGAAACGTGGCAGAGCAACGCGCCAAGGTCGACACGATCATGGAGCGCGTCGGGCTGCCGCGCAGCTTCTATTACAACTATCCCAACCAGCTTTCGGGTGGCCAAAGACAACGTGTGGCCATCGCCCGTGCCCTGATCCTCAATCCCGAAATCGTGGTTTGTGACGAACCCACCTCTGCGCTGGATGTATCTGTTCAGGCACAAATCCTGAACTTGCTTCTGGAACTGCGCGCCGAGATGGGCCTGACCTATCTGCTTATCACCCATGACATGGCAGTGGTCGAACATATCGCGACCCGTGTTGTGGTGATGTATCTGGGCCGCGTCGTCGAGGTGGCGGACACGCACACGCTGTTCTCGAATCCACGCCACCCCTACACAAAAGCACTGCTGAAATCCGTGCTGACCCCTGAACCCGGTGCAGGCGTGCCCAGCGTCGATCTGGGCACAGCCTATCCCAACCCGATCAACCCGCCCTCAGGCTGTACCTTCCACCCGCGCTGCGAATTCGCCTCGGACATCTGCAAGGCAAAAGCGCCCGTGTTGGAAAGCCTCTCAACGACACATCAGAGCGCATGTCACATGCTTGAAGAGGAAATGGCATGAGACCGCTTTCTGCGCCCGTGATCGAGACAACGGTTGATCCGGTCAAACTGACGGCGGACCTCGTGCAGTGTCAAACGGTGACGCCGGCCGAAGGTGGCGCTTTGCAACTGCTGGACAAGCTACTCAGCGCGCATGGCTTTGAGTGTCACCGTGTTGACCGGAGGGGCATTCCCAACCTCGTGGCGATCTGGGGAGATGGCCGCAATGGGCAGACCTTTGGCTATAGCGGTCACACGGATGTGGTTCCGATCGGGGACCGCGATGATTGGTCTTGTGATCCATTCGGTGCCGAAATCCGGGACGGCATGCTCTACGGGCGCGGCGCCACGGATATGAAGTCGAGCGTCGCCGCCTTTTGCGCCGCTGCTATCGAGTTTGTAGACAGCACGCCTCCTGACGGACGGTTGATCTTGGCGATCACCGGAGCCGAGGAAACCGGCTCGCCCGACGGCACCCGTGCGATTGTCGACTGGATGGAGGCCAAGGGCCTGCAGGCCGACCACTTCCTTGTCGGTGAGCCCACGAGCGTCAAGAAAATTGGCGACGCCATCAAGATCGGGCGGCGCGGTGCTGTGACCGTCTACCTGACGGTAACCGGGGTTCAGGGCCATACAGGTTATCCGGAAAAAGCGGTGAATCCTTTGCCCGCTCTGGTCGATCTTTTGCATGTCTTTGAGGGCAGCACGCTGGATGAGGGAAGTGAGAACTTTGCTCCGTCCACACTGGCCATCACGACCGTCGATACGGGCAACCCGGCGCGCAACATCATTCCTGGGGCTTGCAAAGCCACGGTCAATATCCGCTTCAATGACAATTGGACATCAGACGCAGTGCTCGACTGGGTGGCGGAGCGCGTTGCACGGGTCGCCGATGAACACGGCGTCACAATTACGAGTGACCACCATGTGTCGGGCGAGTGTTTCTTTTCTCCGCCGGGTGAATTCTCCCACATGGTCCAGCGGGCGGTGCAGGCAGAAATTGGGCGCATTCCAGAACTAACGACCACAGGCGGCATCTCGGACGCGCGGCATCTTGTATCCCATTGCCCAGTCGTTGAGGCTGGCTTGACTGGCGAGACCATGCATATGGTGGATGAGCGCGTGTCGGTCGCGGAGGTCAACATACTCAAGTCGATCTATTCCCGCATCCTGCGGGATTACTTTGACGGAGGCGCATCATGACCACATTGGCCCTGACCGGAGACAGCATTTTGCAACGCCGTCTCCTCAGCATGACAGATCCCGAGATCAAACCGCTGTTCGATCTGATCCGGGGTTGCGATGCGGCGTTCACCAACCTCGAAGTCTTGCCCAATGATTTTCACGGCGATCCGGCCTTTGACAGCGGCGGCTCACATTTCGGCGCGCCCTCCTGGGTGCTGGATGAGTTGATCGAGGCAGGTTTTGGCATGTTCTCCACAGCCACCAACCATACGCTCGACTATTCCATTTCCGGTCTTGAATACGCGCTTGATCAGCTCGACAGGCGCGGGCTCTGCCATGCCGGTGCTGGCAGGCACCTCGAAGAGGCCCGCCGCGCCGCCTATTTTACCACCCCCAAAGTGACGATTGGTATGGTGGCTTGCGGATCAACCTTCACCAAAGGGCAAGAAGCCGCGCGCCAGACCCACGCGATGCAGGGACGCCCCGGCCTCAATCCGCTTTGGCCCGATAGCACATATGAAGTGACACCTGATCAAATGGCCGTGGTTCAGCAGATGGCCGAAGGCTTGGGGCTAGAGAAATTCCGCCAGTTTCGCATTGGCACAGGCTTTGCCTTCGAAGCGCCAGATGGGATATTCCCGTTCAACGGCATGAATTTCCGTGTTGGTGAGTGCACTCGACACGTCCGCCATCCCAATCCTAAAGACCTGGCTGCGATCATTCGTTGGGTCGAAGAAACGAAACTGGCCTCTGACATCGCTATGGTCAGCATCCATGCCCATGAACACGCCAACGAAAAAGATGAACCCGCCGATTTCATCGTAGAGTTTGCCCATGCCGTGATTGACGCCGGCGCGGATATCGTCGTTGGCCACGGCCCGCATCTTTTGCGCGGGATGGAACTCTACAAGGGCAAGCCGATCTTTTACAGCCTCGGCAATTTCATCGGCCAGAACGAAATGGTTCGCCAGCTTCCAGGCGAGTCCTACGATCGCTTTCGCGCCGATGACCAGCTGACACCCACCAAACTTTACAAGCAACGCACGAAGGATGATCAAAAGGGGTTCCCGTCCGACATTCGCTATTGGCAAACAGTGGTCCCCATCTGCCGCTTCGAGGGCGACACCCTCGCAGAGGTCACGGTACATCCCGTTTCGCTTGGACTGGGAGAAAAGCGCCATCGCCGAGGACGACCACGGCTTGCAAGCGGACAAGAGGCCGAGAGCATACTGAAGAGCTACGCGATGCTTTCTGAAAGGTATCAGACCAACGTGAACGTAGAGCCGGACGTTGCCACTGTTTTGATCTGAGGCCGCAGTGGAAAGAACCAAGTCGGACAACCTTATTCAATCGAACCAAAAGGAGACGAAAAATGAGAAACATCTTTCTAATGGGAGCATCCGCAATTGCGGTCTTTGGTCTGGCAGGGTGTGTGGACATGACTGACGACGTCGCCCAAGAAACCAGCGCCTTGAGTGCATCAGAACAACAAGCCCGATCTGTCTGTGTCCGTGACGTTCGTGGCGTGACAGGCAACAATGATGTGGTGGCGCAAAGCTCTGCGTTCTCCGAAGCCGGCACCCAGGTGATCCTGCGGGTTGGGGGCACAGGAACATGGAATTGCATCGCATATCGTGACGGAACGACAGCCGGCATTATGTCTGTGGCGAACGAGGGAACCTTGTAGGGGCCAATCCTGACTGACACGGAATGGTTGAAACGATAGACGGCTATGTTCCAAGAAAAATTGCCCTATCAGGAGGAGATGAAATGAAAAAATTTCAGTTTCTTGTGTGCGTCGTGACTCTTGCGTGGGGTCACATGGCCCTTGCTCAGGAGGCGGTTGTGAAAAGGGTTCAATTCCCAGCCGGACAAAGCGGCACCTCCATCAGTGAAAATCTGACAGGGTATCAGTCTGTCGAGTATCTGCTCGGCGCCCGTGCCGGACAGAGTATGGTTGTCGAATTGGCTGCGTCTAACCCCTCGACCTATTTCAACATCTTTGCTCCAGGGGATCGACCCGGGGAAAGCGCGGCGATGTATGTCGCGGCAACGAATGGGCTGCGCTACGACGGTGTTCTGCCGAGCGATGGCGACTACCGGATACAGGTCTTTATCAATCGCAATGCCGCCCGCCGGAACGAGAGCACAAAATACACGCTAAACGTCAGCATCGGAGGCAACGCACCACAGCAGGATTACGCTGACGGATTGTCTGGTGGGCCTGACTTCTGGGAAGTCGTCGGAGTGTCGCAAAGCCTCAACGTCCGCGCAGCGCCCTCCACCAGCGCCCCCGTGCGGATTGGTCTGTTGAAGGGCACGGTCGTTCGCAACTTGGGATGTCGCCGCAATGAGGGACGTGTTTGGTGCCAGGTCAGCCAGCTTGGTGGTGGTGTGACGGGCTGGACAGCAAGCCAGTATCTGCGCGAGGCAACGGCGCCAACGGCGACCGTATCACCTGCTGAGCAGGCCTGTCTGAGGGCTGTAACTGTCGAGACAAATAATCCCGATGTCGTTCTGCTCAGCTCCGCCTTTTCCGAGGCTGGCACGGAAGTCATGGTGGGGGTTGGCGCGCAGCGCGCGCCTTGGCAGTGCATCGCCTATAGCGACGGCTCGACGACGCGGCCCATGTCGATGCAAAACTGAAGCACGCAAGGAATTGTGGCCTGGCGCGCCGTATTGCGCGTTGGCCACGCCCCAAATCAAGCGCCAAACATAAGGACAGCGATTGGAAAAGCGACGGCCCCACTTATTTAAAAGAAAACCTGCGCCGGGCACTCTCGCGGCACTGTTTTTCGGTATGCACTCTGCCAATCGCGAGACATACACGGGGGCCTTACGCTGCTCTATCCTTCTCATTCTTGCATGCATCTGTCTGCCGATTACAGCGAGCGCTGTACTGGCACAGCCGTCGCCTGACTGGACGGGACGCTGGGATACATTCTGGCGCGACGGCGCGGCAGTTGTCGAGTTGGAGGTCGACGGCACCTCAGTCACCGGTACGTATGAGCCAGGCAGTGGCCGGATCGAGGGGCAGATCGAAGGGCAGGTTCTGCGCGGCCGTTGGTTCGAAGATGACGTCAGCGGAGGCCTGATCTTCGGGATATCGGACGATGGGCAAAGTTTCACCGGGCGCTTCGACACCGGGGAGTGGTGGAATGGACGCCGATCCGACCCGGCAGGTGAGCGCCTGGTAACTGGCGATGGATCCCCGAGGCAGACGCTCCAATCGATCGTCGCATCGGTGAGTGATTTCCTGGTCGGCGGAGATGTGGATGCCTTGCGCTATACCCGGACTCTTCTCGAGTTCGAAGGAGGCGAAGCACCGGCGAATACGCTGCGCCATCGCCAAGCCCTGCTTTGGGATATCATCGATCTGTCGACCTTCCGGGTCTACGATGCGCCAGCGCGTCCCGAGACCGACACCGCCACATTCACAATTGCGCTCGATGGGACCGAAACAACCTATGATTTGCGGTTCGTCCAAGCGAGCGATGGCGGTTGGCGGCTCGTTGTAGAAGACGCCGAGACGCTATCCGCCACCGTCCGGCGCTATCTCAACGCACTTGGACAGCCTAATGTAGCATCAGCCAAGGCCGCCATGGCGCATTCCCCGCGTGGCGTCATGCAACGGTTCTTGTTCGGGGTACATGATTGGGAGGGACCGGGACGGGACGCCGTGTTGTCGACGCTGGACCTCTCCATGCTGCCGGACCACCTACACAAGGCCGAGGGACCATTGCTGGCGGACTATCTGAAGAATGTTCTCGACCGCGCTGGCTTCATTTTTTTGCAAGAAGTTCCGAACAACCCAAACCGGACAACGCCCTACGTCCACTATGCGCATCCCGTTGGAGACATTGTCATCGCGCGCATGCCGACAGAAGGCGAAGATGCACCCGGTCAATGGGCCTTCGATGCAGAAACACTGCGCAACTTGCCTGCGCTCTATTCAGCCATGCAAAGCCTTCCGCTGGCCGAAGGTATCCCGCCGAGCGAACCTCTAACACAGTTTTTCTCGCTGCGAGAGCGTATCCGGGACGTCTCCCCGGGTCTGTTGAACCGAGCCGCGGTAATCGAAAACTGGCAATGGATCGCTATCGCGGCGATGGTTGGCGTGGTCATCGTTCTGGTTGCATTGCTGGGTCTTTTCATTTCAAAGGCACAGGTGGACGAAGACGCAGCCAAGACCGGCGCATCCCAGAAAAACGGGTTGGTTCTGGCGGCAAGGCTCACTATGTGGAGTCTGATCCTTGTTTGGGGTTTCAGCCTGGTTGGGATCATTGAGACGCCGCTCGCTGCGCTGCACACGCTCGTCTCTGCAGCGGCAGTCATTGGCGCGACTTGGTTCGCGGTTCTCGCGACCGGCATGATCGGAGCCTTTTTTCAGCGCAGAGCCGCCACCACAGTGAGTTATGCCGACGAAATCGTAACAGCGATGGCGATCGGCATCATCAAACTGGCCTTGATTACGGTCGGTCTGCTTCTGCTCGCAGAAATTGTCGATCTGCCCTACGAAGGCGTTCTGGCGGGTTTGGGTGTTGGCGGCCTGGCCCTGGCGTTTGCCGCCCGCGAGACGGTGTCCAACGTACTCGGCGGAATACTCCTCCTGACCGACCGACCGTTCCGGCGTGGCGACCTGATCGAAACACATGGTCAACTCGCAACGGTCGAGACAGTTGGCGTACGATCCACGCGGCTGAAGCGGCTCGATGACACCGTGATGATCATTCCAAACGCACAGTTGAGCGATCAGGTCATCGTGAATTGGGGATTGCGCGAACGCCGCCGTATCGACCTCTCGATTGGTTTGACCTACGACACCCCGCGTCAGAAATTGGATCAGTTCATCGAAGAGCTGCGCGCCGCAATGTTGCGGCAACCAAGCGCTGATGCACAAGACTGCTTTGTCGGGCTAAAGGACTTTGGAGAGTCCGCTATTGAGATCGAGTGCCGTTGTTTTGTATTCGTCTCGAACTACGACGAGCAGGTGGCAGTGCGCTCTGGCCTCGTTGCCGACATCGTCGATCTGGCCAAGCAAGTTGGAGTGGGCTTCGCTTTCCCGACAAGGACGATCCATCTCGTCAACGAGAAGGCGTGAAGCAACTCGGGAGAGCTAAGTTTTATTGTTTCTACTTTGGTCTGTTATTTCCGCACAGGGTATCATCGGTAGGGAGCGATGGAACGCTGATCATCGAAGGCGGCTGTTTTAAATCTGCGTTACAGACACGAACGGCGCGATTGCGAACCGTATGTCTCGGTCAACAACCTCAATGCGGATGGTCAGATTAGGACCGATCCATGTAAGGAAATGTCCGCAAAGCGCACCTCGCCCCGTTCGAGCATTCCGCAGCATTTGTCGATTTGGGCTCTGCACCGACTAACGTTGCATGAGATACTGATATCCGCATTGAAATGGCGAACGGCAGGACCGCTCGCCAAGTTGCACTAGATGTGAATTCGTTCTGCGATGCTCAGGGCATCTTCGAGTTCCACGCCAAGATTCCGAACAGTACTGTCAACCTTGGTATGACCAAGCAGCAGCTGGATTGCGCGAAGGCTACCTGTTTTTCGACAAAATCTCCGCTGCCTTTGTCCGGCAGAGGGAGTGCGTGCCGTATCCGCTCGGCTCGAGGCCAATCGCAGTTACCAATCACGAACGTGCCGACCATACTGGCGGGTTGAGATGTGTGGCCGGTCATGGAAACGGCTTGGGAACATAAATGGGCACGCAAACATCTCAGGGGATTTGACCCAGGATATCACGGTTTCCCGCGTGTTTTCCGTCAGTTCGAACTGCACAGGTCGCTTGGTCTTGCTCTGGATCACGGAAACGCGTTCCCGAACGCGGTCGTCCTTTTCAAGGTCTGACACGGCCAGTTTCACAAGATCACAACCGCGCAGCTTGCTGTCGATGGCGAGGTTAAACAAAGCCAGATCGCGGAGATAACCCGCCAGTTCGAGCCGCGCTCGGATCGCCCAGACCTGTTTTGGTAGGAGGGGACGTTTCTGGCCGATGATACGTCCCTTGTTCCAGGCCCTGCGTTTTGGGGTGACGGCGGGTAGTTGGACTCTTGGCATGATATGCCCTCCAATCCTCCCTCCATACCCAGACATCAACACAGCGCTGACTCTGAGAACGTAGCATCTGTTTGGATGACCGCTTCGGCTGCTGCGGTGCCGCAAATGAACTTTCGCTTATGCCGCATATTTTGCGCTGCGTGCGCCCGCAGCAGGATTTAAAGACTTCCGCTGTGGGCTCTTCTGTAGCATTCGCTGCGCTATTTACGAACGGCTGCTTTCGCTTACCGTAAAGGCCAAATACCTATCGAAACGACCCCTGACTAAGCTAGCAATTGCCCTCGCGACCCTTCAAATTGATCAGTCAGAGTATCATGATCCGAACTCAAGCCTTCGATACAGTACGGATTCAGGAATTGTCGCCCGCCAAACAGGGCTTTGTCTGTTGCGCTGAGGTCTGCGAGCTCACAGACCGCGTCCCATTTACGGGCAATCGTGATAATCTGTTGCGTGATGACCTCGATTGCGTCGTCGTCGGTGAGTAGGAAATCTGGTGCGGCGGTTAGACAACTGGCCAAAGTGCTCATCCGATTGTCGCCCTTGATTAGCATCGCCTGCGTCGCTTCATTCCCGGTGCGGCCTTGAGGGCAGATGTCATAAGCGGGGGAGAGCGTAAGCATTTCGCCGTCCCAAAAGGCTGCATGATTGCGGGCGTGATCGTCCGTATTGCCACACAGCACGTTAAAGCAGATTCGGCCAAACAGCTCTCGCAGCGTCTCCTTGGGCTTGGCGAAGCGGTGACGAATGATCTCGGCCAGATCCTCGTAGGAGGCATAGCGCGCCATCATCTCATCCAGCCCAAGGATTGTAAGTGCAGACACCATCGCTTTGCGATGCCAGTCCTCACCTGCGCGGGTCCGGTCAAAGCGCTCGATCAAGAGCACGTCTTTGCCGCCAGCTTCAATCATCGAGACGGGCGCGACGTCTAGGCCGCAGGCAGCCGCGAGCTTCATCGCGATGAATTCCGCTTTGACGACGCTATAGAGGTCGCCGCTTGCCGAGAATTTGGCGATCAACTTGCGATCTCCGCGATCGATCAGCGCCTTGGGCCGCGCGCCACCGATTGATGTACCGTGATTGAGCGCCTGATCTAGGCCAAGCGTCAGGGGCGCGCCTTTTTCAATGAGACTGGCTGCCTCGATGAGTTCCTCATATGTGGCTTCGGATTTCCGGCGCGGCACATACTGCGTCGCCGACGCTTGGAAATCGAGGGCACCGATGCGGTCAGAACCGGATGCAAGCAGGTAGGATATTTCTGTGATGTTGCCGACTTCGGCTGTACTCGCCTTTGCGCCCACCAAACGATTGATGATGACACGCCGCCCCCATGCATCCGGAGAGCCGTCGCGAATGCAGCTGGCCATCGAAAGACCGGCCTGAGGTTCGATGATGCCTCGACGCAGCGGGAGTTCGGGTGCGTATATCGGTATTGCATCGGTGCGCTCGAGGTAGCTTGCACCGTAATTGAATACGAACCGGTCCGCATCTTGCGTGATGCGCCCTGCAACGACAGGGGCGGTGCTTTCGGGCAGCCATATCCAGACAAAGGCCTCCGAGGCTTGGGCAAAATTAGAAGTCATCGTCGACCTCTTGCTTGGATGCCCGGACGCTCTTTGGCAGGAGTGTTAGTTTTTCATCAAGGCGGGCATTGTGCATTGCCAGCGTACTGTCATCGGCATCAAACAGACGCACGCCAACAAGCGCTGCGACCTCGAAGACCGTGCCGATCTCAGGGCCGGGTGCACCTTTTTCGATGTTATACAGTGTCGTGCGGCTAATGTTTGCACGGTCCGCAAGGTCTTGCGCTGTCATGCCGCGTTCCGTGCGCGCGACGCGGATCAGCTTGCCGAAGGTAGACAAAGCTTGCTTCGTAACCCGTGAGTAACTTCTTTTGCGTTTCATGTGCGCTGCCATTGTCTGATTAGATGAACGTGAGATGTCTTACGTCCAGTATATTGGACAAGTATTATCAATCTGGCGTCGAGTCAAGATGTTGTCCAGTATTCTGAACGTAATGAAGCGAATGTTCAGGTAAGTGAACGAAACTGGTCTTTGGTGCATCCATTCCAGCAAACCGGCCCCACCAGAGCTTGGGGGGAGATGGAAGAGAGCGAGATGTGTCGTTCCCAGGTCTGACGGAGGCAGGGTCTTTTGATCGGCGCGTTGTCAGTCAAATTGGAAATGAAGATGCCTTCCCGCAATTTCTTTTGTCAGTGTTCACTATCAGCGACGTGGCCATAGGCTTTCTCCTGATGTGTTGAGTTGCTCGATAATTCTGGTCGCAGCTGTCGCCCCGTCCACAAAGGTTGTCCCCGCTCTTTTTCCCCTGTCCCTGCGGGCCATTCTTCGCGGAACAAAAAGAGCGGGGCCTGCCCCTCTCCGCTGCGCTTCGCCTTCGGTATGTCCGGGCCTTGGCCAGCTGCAAGGTGACCATCATTGCAACGCAAACAAGGAGAAAAGCAATGACCACGAACTGCATCAAATTCACCAGCGACGACATCGAAACAGCAAAAGGTATCGGCTCAATTTCAACCCTGACATTCGACCTCGACATCACAGTCGAGCCCGTTGCCAGCAGCAACCCTATGGCACCAACGCATCGCGTCCTCGGCCGCTCCCCTCGCGGCAAACTGGTTGAATGCGGTGGCATCTGGAAGAAGCAGAACAAAGACACCGGTTCTGACTACTTCACCCTGACGGTCCGCGATCACGCCTTCAACGCCAACCTTGGCAAGGCCGCGAGCCAGGATGACATGTCTCTGCAAGCCATCATCCCCTGGGGCCCAAAAGAGGCCGCCTAACACACGGGCCAGACCGCTTCGGCGGTCTGGCCACTTTCCCGCACGGCAGAGAGCATTGCTCATGTGGAATAAGCGGCTGATATGCGCAGTACATTTTCTGCAAAGCGCGCGGGGGTCGAATAGTTGAAGAGATGTTTGATTATTGTTCTCGATCAAATTAACCAGGCAAAAGGCAGGAAACTGTCGGCGACCCGTAATGCTGTGTGCAGTGCGAGCGCTGCGGTGACCCAAGCCCCAAAGGCAAGGTTGCAAGCCGCAGTTACAAGCTTATCTCGGAGCAGCTCTTTTTTACTGAGTTATCTGCATGACCGAGTGTGCTGCGGTACGAACCAATTTTACCGATTGTGACAGCATCAAACCGATATGGATGATCTGGTTGCCAATTTGAAAGCCATCGTCGTTTAAGGCGGTACATCAGCTTGAACTCGCTTCTGTCCGAATTTTGCGGTATATTTCGGACATGATCGGATCTGCACAATTGAAAACTTTGCCAGACCGCCTACGCGCTCGTGTAGATGACGCGCCGCGACAAGTGTGGACGCCAGCTGATTTTGCCGACATCGGGGGTCGCGCAGCTGTCGATAAGGCACTGCAGCGCATGGTCACGTCCGGTCAGCTGCGCCGCATCCAGCGCGGGCTCTACGACAAACCATCCCAGAATGCGCTGACAGGCAAATCTACCGTACCAGACTACCGCGCCGTCATCGATGCAATCGCGCGTCGCGATCAGGTTCGCTGGTTGATCGATGGTATGACGGCTGCCAACACGCTCGGCCTCACCAACGCGGTGCCGGCCAAAATCGAAGTGCTTGTTGATGCGCGGTTAAAGCCTGTCACTCTAGACAATCAAAAGATCGTCTTCAAACAAGCGGCACCTAGTCGGCTGTATTGGGCAGGGCGCCCTGGCATGTATCTGGTGCAGGCCTTGCACTGGCTTCATGACGTCATGTCGAGCGACGAAGAACAGGCGGCTGTTCAAAGCGCAGTGCGTCGCCTGCTAGCCAGCCACGAAACTGGCCCGGCACTGTTGGACGATCTGAAAAGTGGTTTCGCTGCTACGCCAATTTGGATGCAGGACATTTTGCGTGGGCATCTGTTTGGTGCGGCTGCGGGTGATCGAGGCTGAGCATGGAAGGTTTGAACGCCTCGCTCTCTCCAGATGATGAAATGGCCGCTCGGATGATCGGTGATTACCAAAATGCTGAGGCCATGATCTTCGGTGAGGCTCCATCCTTTGATGCAATCCTGGCGTCGACTGGGTCTCTCGAGGACCAATTGAACCAAGCTTGATCTTGTGGCTTTGAAGCTGTCGTTCGGTTTTTTGGAGCGGCTTGGTTGAGATCAGGTGAGCAGCAACTTCGTATCTGAGTGTGGGATACCGTCCTCTTTCGCCTGCAGGAAAACTGGTGAGAGACGGTTCAATTCTTCACCGTGTTGTGCTCTTCCCATTGACCTGTTGGCCCATCAGATCGCTAGCCCGGAGGCGAGCGGGCTGCAACGCTTGGGCAAGGTTTCTGGACGGCTGGCGCCTTGCGCGCTGCTTTGCATCGCCCACAACAAAAATCGCCCTTCACGTGCTCCATTTCATTGCGCCCCAAGTTGGGTGCAGCCCGCTCTGATGCCTCCGGTCTTTTCCACGATCCGTCCAACGACGATCAATGGAAAGGATCACAACATGACATTCGAACAATCTCTCGACCTCGCAGAACTGCAAGCTGACATGGCCTTTGAAACCTACCTCTCAGCCTTTGAGGAGGGTGACCATCCTGAAGTCATAGACAGCCTCGCAACCGAGGCTCTGATTGCCCAAGATCGCTGCGCAGATTTGCGCTCTCAGGATCTGGCTCATTGAGCCAGATACCCCTGCGGATTGAGTGATCCGCAGGGGAGGGCGACCTCCTGTGGGAGGCCCCAGACAGGCAGTTGTAGAAGCTGACACCGACGCGGTCGGGCGTCAGCTTTTTTGCTGTTTTCATGTTGATCACTCGATGCGCCTTGGGGGCGCATATCCTTGCGTATTGTTTTGTATGTGAAGGCCCGCGCTCGCTTTGTGCGAGCTGCCAACAGGGTCAGTCAGAATGTTTCTGATAGTTGGTGTGGCCTCTGGGAGGCGGCGTGAAGCGCATAGAAATTGAACTCATGCAAAAAGATAAATTGCACAATATGTATTATTGATATATGAAGGAAGGAGAAGAAAAGGACGTTGGCAGGATATGCCACTTGTCTGCGACATTTGTCCGAGGGGTCTGAGAGCGTGCCACGCAAGAAAGAATCCACCAACACGCGCGAACGCGCTTGCAAGCAAGCGCTGCCTCGCACGCGCCGCCGGATATTTGATTTTGAATGTAGCGAGGTGCACTTGTGATGAAGACAGGAAGACCAAAACGCCTCAAGCTGGAGCAGCGCATTGAGCTGGCGCGGCGCTATCATGCAGGTGAAACCCCAAAGGTATTGGCGGAAGCCTATGGCGTCTCTCGCAGGCATGTGACGCGGCTTGCAAAGGAAGAGCAGGGCGAAGGACTGGCGGTGCGTGATCCCTCTGAACGGGTCAGTTTCCGCGCCTCAGCGTCAGAGCTCGCAGCCTTTGATGCAGAGTGGCAGACACGTGGTTTCGCCAACCGCTCCCAAGCCCTCAATGCAGTGCTGCGCGGACGGTGTGGGTTCCTTGATGTGCCGCGCGATCTAGTTGCTGAATTCTGTGCCAGTTGGCGACAAGCCAAGGACGTCAGTGATGCTGGTTTGGCGCTCGCAAAGGCTGTGCATCGCGGCAAGATTTCCGTGTCGCTTGAGGACCGCGCATTGCTTGTAGACCTGCTTGATCTTGCGCAGTGCATGAGCCGTGAGCTCGGCCAGATGAAGTATGCAGCGCAGGTCCGACGCAAGCAGGATTGGCCGTTAAAGGAAGAAGGGGATGCCACCCTGCGGGCGCATCCAGATGAGACTGCGCGCGTGGCATCGGGACTGAGATTGGTGGCAGGGGAGGGTGGCCGCGAAGGGGTGCGGGAATCGGCTGCTTTGGTTCCGAACGGCGGGTCTGCGCTGCAAGCGGGCGCGATCGTGATTGATCGGAACATCTCCAATGGCTGATCCGCTCGCTCTTTACAGTTCCGTCATGGGGAAGCTCTGGGAGGATGAGCGGATCCGGGGCAAAGCCGCGGCGCGGATTGATGCGCGTATCGCGGGCCGGCGGCAAGGGCGCAGCTTTGGGCGCGTCGGATCCATGTCGGCGCGCAACGTCGCCAAGGCTGCCAGTGGCCAGAGCCAGGCGGCTGTGTTCAAGCGGATCAGGGCAGGGGGGTGCAAAACACAAGCCTCTCTTGGCAATCAGCTTGCCTATATCAATGACAAGGCCGTCTACACTTATTCGACCATGACCAATGCGCTGACGGATGACGCGGTGCTGTCTGAAGATCAGAAGTCAGATATCATCGAGGCTTGGTCGGAGACCTGGCGCGGATCGACCAAGCTCGGGTTCACCTCACACATGCTGCTGTCGTTCCCGACAGACGTCACCGTCGATCAGGTGCGCGACATCGCGATGGACTGGACGGAGCATTTTTTCGAGAGCGGTGAGTACGGTGATCAGTGGGATTACGTTCTCGCCGTACATGACGACCGCGCCCACAAACATGCGCACATCATTCTGAACAACCGTGGGCTCGATCAGGGCACATGGTTTTCTTGCTGGGCTGAGGGCGTGATGTCGCCGCAGCTAATGCGCGAAAAGCAGGCCGAGATCGCAGAAGGCTATGGCGTCATACTCGACGCGACGACCCGTCTCGAGCGGGGTATCTTTGAGAAGCCAGCGGGTCTTGCTGAAATCTACCGCGCCAAAGAAGAAGCGCGCTTGCCGCGCGAGATCATCATGACGGCCGAGGAATCCGCCGTCGCACAAGCGCAGGTCGTGGGCTTTGCCAAAGACTACACAGAGTTTGCCGAGCTGCTGGACCGCATGGACCAGCGCCATCTGGCCCGCGCCGTGCGCGGTATGGCCGCCAATCTGGGCACTGGCACCCCTTGGACATTCACCGAAGGAGAGATCGATATGAAAGACATCAAAACCGTTGGTGATGCCATCGACTATTCCGAGCGCACGATCGAAGCGTTGCGGCTGAAAGCCGAAGAGCTTGATGTAACCGAGCGCGCCGCGTTTGAAGCCAAGGCCGCTCCCGTCATTGCGGACTTGTCACAGATGGTGCCCGATCCAGAACTGCGCGCGCGGTTTGGCAAGCAGCTTGAAGAGCCCTATCCGCCCGGTGCTGGAAACGAGGTGCTGACCGCAGCGCTGCAGTCTGGCAATGACGACGCTTTGAAAGATGTCCTAGCGCAAGCCGATGAGGCGGGCATGGATAGCAATGAGTTGGTGGCGCGGATTACAGCTGGCGGCACGAAGAATTACGGCATGGCGCAAGACTGGGTTGAGCGGGACATGAATGCCGTCCTCAGCAAAGATGGACTGACGGTCGAGAGTGCGAATGATGAGCAACTCGATGGGGCGTTGGAACGTGTCGATGGGGTGATGGAAGCCCTGACCGAGCGGGCCAAAGAACTCGGTGTCGCAATCGGGTTGAGCCTTGCAGAGGAAGAGGCGGCAGATCTGCCCTTGATCGATGAGGATGATCGCAGCCCCAATACCTATCTGCAGGATCTGGCGGATATGTTGCGCGATGGGCAGTTGTCAGAAGTTCAGGAAGAAACTGTTGAGCGCACTCTGCAGGCTGAGCTGTTCAAAGAGCTGGGCGAGGAAGGCCTCGGCGAGCTGCGGCGCGGGAACTACGAAGTCCTCAACGACGTGCTGCCGGGCAAGATCGATCAGATCACCGTCACACAAGAATTCCTAGAAATGACCTTTGAAGAAACCGGCGACCAGGTCTTCACTGATCGTGCATCCAGTCTGCAGCAGGACAAGGCAACCGAAGTGGCGCAGCTCAAAGGGCAGCAAGAGGCGCAGACCTTAGGCAAAGACCTTGGGCGTGATCGTGGTCTCGACGACGAGATGGAATTCTAGAGCGAGGATGAACACATGAACAAAGCATTTCCTCTTTGGGCCGCACTGCCCTTTGGCGCAATCTGCGGTGCGATCCTCGGGACCATTGTCGCAAGCTTCTATTTGGCATTGGCGCTGCGAACGGGGTTTGGCAATTTCGACATGCTGGCTGTGTGGAACGCCAGTCCTGGATTGCGCGCGGCACACCCTGAAGCCTTCAAGGTGGCTTACGGTGCAGTTGGCTTTGGATCCATCGGGCTCGGTGGCCTTGCACTTGCTTGGACCTGGAAGAAAGAACGGGATGACTACGGTTCGGCCCATTGGCAGACCAAACCAGAGCTTATGAAAAACGACATGCTGCATAAGCCGGGGAAGGGGTTTGTTTGCGGCAAGCTCGGACTGCCAAAGTCAAAGGGCGGATTTATTTCTTCTGCGGCAATCCCGCATGTGATGATGGTGGCGCCAACGCGGGCGGGTAAAGGTGTGGGCTTCGTGATCCCAAACCTGATGGCCTTCGCAGGATCTGTGGTGGTCCTCGATGTCAAAGGCGAGAACTTCGAGAAAACATCCCGCTTGCGTGCACTCAATGGCGATGAGGTTTATCGCTTCAGCCCGTTTGATTGGTCCAATGCCACGCACCGTTACAACCCGCTGTCGCGCATCGCCAAAGCGCCAACCTTTGCGCAGCGGTTTACGGAAGTCAGCATCTTGGCTGATCTGTTCCTCGATAAGGACAACAAGACGCTGGATACGTTTTCAGAGGCAGGCAAGTCGATCTTTGTGGCAGCCTGTCTGCTGGCGATCCAGCGCGGCACAGCAAACCTTGGCGAGGTGAACAAGATCGTTGCGGGTGGTGAGTACAAGAACGCCCAATACAAGACTTATGCCGATGAGGCGGAGGAAGCTATTCTGCGCGAACTTTGGACCAACGCGGCCAGCGCGTCATCGCGGTTGCTGACCTCAAATATTCAGGCGCTGATGACGGCGGGCTTGAAACAGTGGGACAATCCGGCGGTCCGCTCAGCCACTCAAGTCAGCGATTTCGATTTCGCGACGTTCCGCAAAACACCGCAGTCACTCTACATCGCGGTTTCAGAAGACCACATCGCGACGCTGGCACCACTATTGCGGCTGATGTTCGCGGACTTGATTGCATCGATCCGTCTCAAAGAGCCAGAACAAGATGAGCCGTGGCCAGTCATGATGATGATTGATGAATTCCAGCAGATGGGCGCAATGCCGTATTTGGAACGCGCGATCCATTCGCTGGCGAGCTATGGGGGCAGGGTAGCGATGATCGCGCAGTCGCTGGCATCGTTGGATCGCATCTATGGGTCCGAGGGCCGTGAAAGTTTGGAGAACGGTGCAGGGCTGAAGCTTTACATTACGCCGCGGGATCAGCGCACGGTAAAGGAGGTTTCGGTGGCTGTGGGCAGCACGACACGGGAAGCGGTGACGCGGATGTACGGGCGGAACAAAGGGATACTTGGTGCGACGTCGACATCTGCCCGATTGGAGGAGCGGCCGCTGCTATCGGAGACAGAGGCGCGGCTGATGGATCCCGACGAGGTAATAATCTTGGCGTCGCCGCAGCATCCGATCAAAGCGCAGCGCATCAAGTACTACGATGATCCGCTTTTTAAGGCGATGGACGCCAAACAGAAGGACAAGCCGTTTCCTTATCCGCCAAGTGTGGAAGGTGTTGGGCCATGGGGTGTTGGGAGTGACGAGAACAGAGCGCAGGGGGCAAATGAGACCGGGGGCCATCCGCCGGCGCGAGATCGTGCGGAACGGCGCGAGGCGCGGGGGATGCGGGTGATGGGTGAAGGGGTTGAGATGGAACAGCAGCCTGCGCCAGAGGCGCTCGAGCGAGAGGCGGATGTGCCGAAGGCTTGGGAGCAGACGCTGGATATGCGGGAAGAGCTTATCGAGGAATTGTTAGGGTACTAGAGGCTGTTGTCGCGAACAACAGCGGACGTTGGAGCAAGCCGTAGCGGATTCACAATTCGAGCCCGAGGCGGTCATTGCTATTTCTCGCTGCGCGCGCTCGCAGCAAGAAAATCGCTGCATCAGCTTTGCTCATGGCGCTGCAAGGCGGCGGGAAAACCGGCCATTGGTGCAAGGCGCAGCAAAGATTGAGGCGGCAACTCACAGGTTGCGAACAAAGGGTGAATTCACTGCATGCGCGACAACGGCCGGTCGATGAGCATCGCGACTGCATTAGATGTAGGTCGGGCAGCGCTCCACGAGATCCCAACGTATTGGCCGCCCCTTCGTTTGTTAGGAGTGCTACTCGACAATTTCAGCCCATCTTAATAGACTCTACTCTCTAAGTCCTCAGGGTCCGGCGTCAAATGCGTGACATAAACATCAGAGCAACCGAATACTTCGAATCCGTGGCGCGGCTCGGGACGGTTACGAAGGCCGCGCAGGAACTCGGCGTGTCGCCATCGGCCGTAAGCCAGCAACTACGAATCCTAGAAGAGCAATTTGGCGTCAAACTTTTTCGCCGCGAAAAGCGACGGCTTATTCTGACACTGGACGGAGATCGTCTGTTTCAAACCACGACCCAGGCCTTCAGTGCCATCCGAAACGCCCGAGGCGCGATCTCGCGCCAGCGGGATACACGCAATCTGACCCTTCGGGTCAGCCCCAGCTTCGGCGTTCGTTGGCTTGGTCCAAAAATCGCAAATTTTGCGACAGAAAATCCCGACTGGAACATCCGCATTGACGCAACGCCCGACTTCACCGCATTCGATACCGAGGCGGTCGATTTTGACCTGCGCTACGGTTTGGGCGGTTGGACGGGCCTGACAGTCAACAACGTCATACATGATCTTGTGCTTCCGCTGTGCAGTCCGGATTACCTTGCTTCGTTGCAGGAACACTCCGACGATCCGCGCGAACAGATCAAGGCGGCGCGCCTGATCGACAGCGTGAAGATGCTGTATCGTTGGGATCTATGGCTTGCTTCGAACAAGATCGAGATCGAGGGCCTGACATATCCTTTTCGCTTCGACCGATCCTCGATGTCGATTGAACTGGCAAAGCAGGGCGGCGGGCTTGCGCTTGACAGCGTGACGCTCTGCCTGCCGGAATTACAGCGCGGTGAGCTTGTACCGTTCTCGACGAATTTCGACGTTATAGATTTCCCGGCCTATTGGTTCGTTTGTCCGCCACGCCACTTCAACCGCCGTATCGTGAGCCGATTTGCGAGCTGGCTTCAGTCCAGTGCAGACGAGCACGAAGCCGGCGCGCGCAAGTTTCTGACCGGCTTGGGGTGCAGCTTTCGGCCCGAATCCGGGCCGGAACTGATCGATGTGAAACCTTGGGGTATTTAGTAAATCGTCAAGGCGGGTACGTAAGAGATGAGCAAAAGGACCACGATTGCCACACCGTAGAACGGCAGCAACCACTTCACGGTCTGGCCAATACTCGCACCCGAGATCGCCGAGGATATGAACAAAGTCGTGCCAACAGGCGGGGTGTAAAGACCGATCGCCAAGTTGACGACCATCATCAGACCAAGCTGCACAAGGTCCAGACCGATCGCATTGCCGATCGTGACGAATAGTGGGCCGAGAAGAAGAACTGCGGCAGGCAGATCGAGAAACGCGCCAACGATCAGCATCACCACATTCAAGGCAAGGATAACCATCCAGGGTTCTGAGAAGGTCAGTTGTACCCATTCAGCAAGCTCCTGTGGGACTCGCTCGGCTGTCAGAACCCACTGGATCGTCGAGGATGCCATGATGATGATCATGACTGCGCCGGTCATCAGCCCGGTGTCGACCGAAGCCTGCCAGATTCCGCGCCATGTGAGGTCGCGATAGACAAGACCGGACACCAGAAGTGCGTAGGCCACCGCCATGACGCTGACCTCGGTCGGCGTGGCGACGCCGAAGCGCAGGGTGCCGATCACGAAGATAGGCATAAGCAGCGCGGGGATCGCTGCGAAAATCTGCGACTTAAACGCCCGGAATCCGCCTTCGAGCGGCGAGCGCGGCAGGTTCTTTATTCCCGACACCACGGCGACTGCCGCGAACATACCAACGCCGAGCATGACACCCGGCAGGATACCGGCGATGAACAGGTCAACGATTGAGACATTGGACACGAGGCCAAACAGGATCAGCGGAATAGACGGCGGGATCAGGACCGACACGGTTGACGAGGCCGAGTTGATCGCGGCCGAAAACCCGGCCGGATAACCTTCTTTCTTCTGCACCGGGATCAGCGCATTACCAAGCGCGGAGGCATCGGCCACCGCCGAGCCAGAGACGCCGCCGAACATCACCGAACCGATGATCGAGACCTGGCCCAGACCCCCTTTGAAATTGCCGACAATCAGTCGTGCGATATTGACGAGATAGACGCCGAACTTGCCCGACATCATCAGGTTGCCAGCGAGGATAAAAAACGGGATCGCCAGCATCGGGAAGCTTTGTGTCGGCGTATAGAGTCGCTGTGCGATCACCGCCATCGGCTTGCCGTCGAGCCAGAGCGCAGCAGCGACCCCGCCCAGCATGGCATGGGCGACAGGGACCGAAATTGCCAGCAGAATGAAGAAAATCCAGACGAGGGGAGCGGTCATGATGGTCTCCTTTCAGCTCAGGCTTGCGTGTTGGGGATCGTGATTGGCAACATCTTCGCCGGACAGCGCCCTAAAGAGGTTAAGCGCGGCAATGAGCGCCATGGCCGCGAAAGCGTAGACAAGACTCGAATACCCCCACACCTGCTTTATGCCGAGGGTCGACAGGGTCTGGAACTGCGAGGCCTTCAGGATTGGCTGGCTACTCCAGAGAACACTGATGGCAATGATCAGGATAATCGCTTGGATGATCAGATTGAGCCCGAGAAGCGCCCGGCCTTTCAGCAGATCAGAAAGCAGCGTGATCGCAATATTGCGCCCGCGCGCTGAAGCAATCACGAGCCCACCAGCCACCAACCAAGGCAGCAGGATCGCATGTATTTCAGAAGCCCATGGGATGCCGGAGCCAAGAGCGTAGCGTAGGATCACATTGACGAGAAGTGCTACGAACATTGACGCGAGACAGGCTGCCACGATGATCCGGCCGCTCCAGTCCAGTACGTTAGTAGCCCCGCGAGCCAGGCTGAGGAAGGGGCTGTTCTGCCCCTTCCCGCCATTCTCCGGGGACTTGCGGTCCCCGGCGGACATCACAGGCCCGCCGCTTCGCGTAGTGCCGCAACGAGCTCAGGGTACTGCTCCGCGTACTGGTCGTAGACGGACTGCGTTGCTTCTTGATATGCCGCCTTGTCGGCTTCGGCGAAGATCGCGCCTTCGGCTTCCATCGTCGGCCGAAGCTCCTCGTCAGAGGCCAGTACCAGATTTCGTTGAAGCTCGCCAGCTTCGGCCACGGCGTCGGTGACACAGGTTTGCGTCGCCTCGTCAAGGCCCGACCACCAAGCCAGACCCGCGACGACCGGCGTGGATTCGTACTTGTGGCCGGTCAGCGTGACGTAGGGGGTAATTTCGTGCAGGTTGGCCGAGTAGATGTTCACAAGCGGGTTTTCCTGCCCGTCAAAGACGCCGGATTGCAGCGCGGTCGGCAGTTCTGACCATGCCAGAGGAGCTGGAGATGCACCCAGAGCCTCGAAGATGTCGACCGTCATCTGATCGGGGGGGGTGCGGATCTGCATGCCCGACAGATCAGCAGGGGTTGGAACGCCCTTCTCAGTATGAGTGACGTTCCGGATGCCGTTGTCCCAGAAACCCAAAACCTTGAGGCCTGCGTTGTTGGCGCGTGCGTCGATCATATCACCGACCTCCCCGTCAAGCACGGCCCAAGCGGTCGGCAGATCCTTGAACAGGAAGGGCAACCCCAAGAGGCCCACTTCAGGTACGATCTGGCTCATTGCGCCTTGGCTATTCGCAGTGATGTTGATGACACCTGCCGTGGCAGAGGTTAGCATCTCGGAGTCGTCACCCATCGTAGCAGAGGCTGCCACGTTCACGGTGTGCTCGCCGCCCGTGCACGCGGTGAAAAGTTCGGCGAACTTCTCTGCTGCGACATAGCGCGGATTGCCTGGGTTGGAGCCGTGGGCGAAGATGATCTCGTCCGCTTGTGCGGTGCCCGCGATTATGGTCGTGGTGGCCAGAACGGCCATTAGTGTTGTCTTCATTGTAGGTTCCTCCCTTTGAGAAGACTTCAGGTTTTGGCGCCATTCCTCATGACGCCGGCTTTTAGCTCGGGGATCAGTGGATCAAAGAGCCTCCGTTGACGTCGACCTCAGTGCCTGTGCAGTAGGCGGAAAGGTCGGACGCAAGAAACAAGGCGCAGCCGGCGACGTCTGACGCCGCTCCGGCTCGGCCCATGGGAATGCCGTCCAGCACCATCTGTTGCTGATCAGCGGTCAGCTTACCTGCTGTGATGTCAGTGGCGATGAAGCCGGGACAGATGGCATTCACGCGCACGTTGTCGGGGGCCAGCTCACGCGCCATTGCCTTGGTCAGACCAAGGACACCGGCTTTGGCTGCGGAATAATGCGGCCCGCCAAAAATACCGCCGCCGCGCTGCGCAGAGACGGACGACAGGTTGACGATGGAGCCGGATTTCTGCGCTATCATCCCGGGGATGACGGCCTGGCTCACATAAAGCGTGCCGCGCAGGTTCACGTCTGTCACCGCGTCATAGTTCTGCGGCTCGATCTCCATGATCTTGAGTGGCTGGGTGATCCCGGCGTTGTTGACCAGAATGTCAATCCGGCCCCAGCTGTCCATCAGCGTCTGGATTGCCGCATTGCAGGCATCTTTGTCAGTGACGTTACAGGCGAGACCGACATGACCCTTACCGAGGTCCGCCGCTGCGGCCTTTGCCGCGTCAGCGTCGAGATCAAGAATGGCAATTGTTGCGCCGTGTTCGGCGAACATTTGCGCTGTCGCCTTGCCGAGACCTCGGGCCGAGGCCGCGCCGGTCACAATGGCGTACTTGTTCTTCAGAAGCCCCATAGCCTCTCTCCTCCCTTAAATTGTGTTGGACTGACTAAACCCTAATTCGTCATAGCCAATCTTTGATCTTCGCCGCGATCTGGCTGACTGTCATGCCGTACATCTCGTGCAAAGTCGGCAAAGCGCCCGCTTCAAGGAACTCGTCTGGAAGACCAATCATTCGGAACGTCGGGGTTACTCCGTTCGTCAGCAGGGTCCGCGCAACCGCCTCACCAAGCCCGCCAACAACGGTGTGGTTTTCGGCCGTAACGACCAGACGACCGCCCTTCTGCGCTTCCGCAAGGATTGTCTGGGTATCCAGCGGCTTAATCGTCGGGACATGCAGCACGGCAGCCTCTACCCCATCCGCCTCAAGTTGGACGGCGGCGTCCAGCGCACGCATGGTCATGAAACCTGTCGAGATGATTAAGGCATCCTTCCCGTCGCGTATGATCTGCGCTTTGCCCAGCTCGAACTTGTAGTCTGGTTTGTGGCGAGTCAGAACGCTCGGAACCTTGCCCCGTGGCAGTCGCGAATAAACTGGACCGTTATGCGCAGCAATCTGCGGCACCATGCCTGCGATATCGTCAGCATCACACGGGTCAATGATCGTCATGTTCGGCAGGCCCCGAAAAATCGCCAGGTCCTCTGTCGCCTGGTGGCTGGGACCGTAGCCAGTGGTGAGTCCTGGAAGGGCGCAAATGATCTTGACCGGCAGGTTTTCTTCGGCAATCGCCATTGCAATGAAGTCATAAGCGCGCCGCGAGGCGAAGACAGCATAAGTCGTGGCAAAGGGATTAAAACCTTCCCGTGCCAGCCCGGCGGCGGCCGACATCAACAACTGTTCCGCCATACCCATTTGGTAGAACCGGTCCGGCATCGCTTTGGCGAAGATATGCAGATCTGTGTATTTGGCGAGATCGGCGGACAGACCGACAATCTTGTCGTCTTTCCGGGCGGCCTCGACCAGGGCAAGGCCGAAAGGCGCCGCCACCGTGTCATAGCCCTCTGCCGCCAAGGAGGCGATCATCGCGGTCGTTGCAACCTTCTGACCGTCCGGGCCCAGCCGGACCGTGCGCGGCTCGTATTTGCGCTTCATCGAGGCGAGGGTCATTGCGGCTTTCCTTCTTCCAGCTTGGCCAGGGCTTTGGACCATTCGTCGGCTTCCACGCGCACGAAGTGGGTGATTTCGCGGCTTTCCAGGAAATCTACGCCCTTGCACATGCGTGTGTCGAAAATGATGACACGCGGTCCGGCATGGTCGGTGTTGCGTGCCTCATCGAATGCGGTCACGACGGCATCAAGATCGTTTCCATCCACCCGCTGCGCGTGCCAGCCGAAGGCGGCCCATTTTTTCTCTTCATCCCCTTGCGCCAGCGCCGCGCGCGTCGGCCCGTCAGCCTGCTGATTGTTGAAATCGACCAGACAAATCAGGTTGTCGAGCTTCCACTGAACGGCAGACATGACCGCTTCCCAGGTCGATCCTTCACCCAGTTCGCCGTCCGACATGAGGTTGTAGACGAAGGCGGGGCTTTCCTTGCGCTTTAGGCCAAGAGCCGCGCCGACAGCGATGCCCAGACCGTGACCCAACGATCCACCGGTAATTTCCATACCGGGCGTGTAGGACGCCATGCCAGACATGGGCATCCGGCTATCGTCCATACCATAGGTTTCAAGCTCGTCCTCCGGCAAGATTCCTGCCTCCATCAACACCGAATAAAGCGCGATGGCATAGTGACCGATAGAGAGGTAAAAGCGATCCCGACCTTCCCATTCAGGGTCTTCTGGCCGGTATTCGAGTGCATGGAAATACGACGCGGCAAGTACGTCCGCCACGCCGAGAGCCTGGCCGATATAGCCTTGTCCCTGAACCTCGCCCATCAAGAGCGCTTTGCGCCGGATGTTCCACGCGCGTCGCTCGAGCGAGACGTTGGATTCAGAATGTCGACGGACTGTTTCCATGATTTCCTCCCTTTGCCCAGTTGGGCGTCGGAGGAATTGATAGCAGAGCACACTTCACCGGTCTTTTATCTAAATTTACAGACTTTGTTAGCTCAGCTTAAATGATTTTCATAATCTACGGAACGACTACAGCCAGACCGGCCGCTCTCAAATCAGGTCGTTGGCATCGGCCAAGTTTGGCCGCTGCAATGTCTGTCTGACACGGATTGTACCAGTTCGCGCCCGACGCAGCATTGGTCAAAATGCGCTCTTTGCTGCCGAATGCGTCTGCGGCGTGTCCCAAAAAACAGGCGACCTGACAACGGCCATTCAAACTGCCTGTAAAATTTAGGTGTCAGCGCGGTGCTGATGTCTGGGTTTGGCGGGAGGATTGGAGGGCGTAATATGCCAAGAGTCCAACTTCCCGCTGTCACCCCGAAACGAAGACCCTGGAACAAGGGCCGGATCATCGGCCAGAAACGACCACTGTTGCCGAAACAGGTCTGGGCGATCCGCGCGCGGCTCGAACTGTCGGGCAACCTGCGCGATCTTGCGCTTTTCAACGTGGCCATCGACAGCAAACTGCGAGGATGCGATCTGGTGAAACTGGCGGTTGCTGATCTGGTCAAAGATGACCGCGTGCGGGAGCGAGTCTCTGTGATCCAGAGCAAAACCAAGCGGCCCGTTCAATTCGAACTGACGGAAAACACGCGCCAAACTGTCCTGGCTTGGGTCAAGTCGCCCGAGATGTTTGCGTGCCGGTACATGTTCCCGAGTCGGTTCCATGACCGCCCACACATCTCGACGCGCCAGTACGGTCGGCTCGTCCGCGACTGGGTGACCGCGATTGGTTTAGAACCGAGCGGGTATGGCACCCATTCGCTTCGTCGGACGAAAGCGGCCGAAATTTACCGAAAGACTGGCAATCTTCGCGCAGTTCAGCTGCTCCTTGGTCACACCAAAGTGGACAGCACTGTGCGCTACCTTGGCGTTGAGCTGGAAGACGCTCTGAGCATCGCCGAGCAGATCGACATTTGAGCCACGTTGGCGGACGGCATGTGCCGTTCGCCAATCCAGACCGGACTTGCGTACGCGGCGCAGCGGTGGTTCTGATTGAGCCCTCTTTGCCGAATTTCTGCGATGCAGCTAAAGTCTGCTATCCCGGTGGAGGCAAAAACGTTCAACAACCACTTGGGTTTTGAACGGGGTTTAAGGCAGCATCGAACGAGGAGTTTCGTGGTTGTGCCAAAAAGGAGGGTTTTTGGAACAAGGCAGAATTTAAATCTACTTGAAGAGAAACAGTGCATCGACCATCAGTGATCAGAGCACGTCAACGACATGGAAGTTTAAGGAATGATGAGCGCCGATGTCCGCAGGAATGCGAAGATCCCTGCAGCAATATTTACGGTAGTTGCCCTTTTTGTCGGGCTTGCACTTTTAGCGTTGCAGATGATCCTACGGATGGAGTTGATGGCCCCTGGGCTTCAGTATATTTGCGCTGAGGGCCAGTTAACATTTTGCTTTGCAAATGTTGATCAAGCCAGCGCGATTTCGCGCGCCCCTTTGGCATTCCTAGTTTACTTGGCTCTGATTCCCGCATTCCTCGCAGTGCTTGTGATGCGCCTACAAAAAACCATGCCACTTCATTTCAAGGCATGGGTCGTTGCGGCGATGTGGCTAGCTCTTGCATGTTACCTCGCCGTTCCAATCACCAGTATAAATTTCCCCTCATCGTTATCGGGTCCTGTCGCGCCAGATGGCTGGACGCTTTATCCACCTTTGTCGTCATCCTCCTCGTCTTATCAAATTGATGCGATCCTTAATTCGCTACAAATGAACAAGGTGGTAGTTGCGATACTCTTAGCCCTAAGCCTGTTCGGTTTTACAATTGCCGGATTTAATCGACTGCGCTCCACCTTTTCAAAGGTCGTGCGAATAGGTTTCGCCACTTTGATGATCTGGATGACCTGGATGCTCATCTCACGGCTAAGCTATTTTCTGGGATTCATAAGTATGGATCGGAATTTTGGGACCGTATTTTTTGACCCCGCCTTGCAGCCGGACAAAGACTTTCCGACACGTTTTTTAGAACTTTTGGACGGCCCAGAAATATGGTACATAGCGCCGGCACTCTGTTGTTTGGTTCTTTGGTTTTTAGCTAGACGAACATAGCCTTCCAAAAAGGACCGTTTGTTGAACGGTTCGCTGGACAGGACATTCGCGCACGTGCAGCGAAAGTCTGAAATGTCCCGCGTAGTGTAAGTTGATACGGTGCGCAGCGAATGGCCGCAATCGTCGCGCTTTATTGAGCCTAGTTGGGCAAATAGAACTCAGCGATTCCACGTTTCCCGTCCATTCGACCCAATTGGACGATAACATCGATCGACTTCTGAATGTACTTCCGCACCTCAGCGAAGGTGAGCGGCGTGCCCGCTTGTAAGACCATTATGGCTAACCGATCGATTGCCAGCTCAGCTGTTTCCGCATGGATGGTTGAGACTGACCCACCATGTCCGGTGTTGATCGCTTCGAGGTAAGTTAAGGCTTCGTCCCCGCGCAGTTCCCCAACGATGATACGGTCCGGGCGCATCCGCAAAGACGCCTGCAGAAGCGCGTGAGCGCTTCTCTGTGATCCAGTGCTGCGACTTGCCAGCAGGGCTACGGTGTTGGGTTGGCTAGGGAACAGTTCAAACGCATCTTCAATCGTGATCAGCCGTTCGCCATCATCGACATGAGTAAGAAGATGTCGGGCAAAGGTGGTCTTGCCAGTCGATGTGCCACCACTGATCAATATATTGAGCCTTTGATGTACCAAGGCCTCTAACGCGGCTTCGAGGTTTTCTTCAGCTTGGCTGGCAATGTCTTTCATCTTTTCAGCTCTCAGTTGGTCGAGCGAGACAGCTTTGCCAAAAAGATAGGATGGTTTGTACCCCTGCACGCCCGCTGTAGCGAACAGACGGATAGTGATCGAGGCACCCTGTTCAATGGCAGGTGGAACCGCGACCTGAACTCTCAGAGGTCGGCCTGCATATTCAACTTTGCCAGACACCAGCGGGTTTTTCTCTGATACGCGGGCATTGGCATCACCGACGATTGTCTGCGCCATATTGAATGCCGTGCTACGGTCAACTGTCTGACCTTCATGACGCATTGCCGCGTCACCTGCGGCTTCGACCCAGACTTTTCCATCAGGGTTGATTGCGATTTCGACGACATCGTCGCGCAGCAGCAAATCGCGAAACGGCTCAAGATATCGCTCTAAGTAGGACGCAGGCAGCGGGGGTTGGCTCAATAGATCACCACATCGCGGTCGACGAGAACTGTCACGGATGCACCTTGATCAATATAAATAGTGGGTGAGATCGAAACCTGCTCGGCGATCACAGACCCCACAGCGTCTTCCAGATCTCCGGAAACCCCCTCAAGCACTTCGCTGGCTGTTTCATTGTCAGTACTGTTTGCGGCAACTGCTGGTGCTGCGCCAATGAGGGAGATCAGCGCGGCCCCACCAAAACGTTCAGCAAACTTTGTGTCGACGATCCCAGTTAACCCAGAGCGCCCAAGCTGGTCGCCGCCAACAGAGGCAATTTCAATCGACGTCCCATCTGGGGTTAGAACGCGGGTCCATAGGATCAGGATACGTTTCTGGTTCAACTCAATTCCAGACCGATATTGGCCAAAAAGACGCGAGCCGCGCGGGATTAGGATTTGATCGCCAGAAAAGGCAGGCACCGGTTCAGACACAACCGCCACAACAGAGCCCGGCAAGTCGCTGTTGATAGCTGTTTGCAAGGCAGCTTGAATGACAGAGCCTTGGGAGAGCGTTCTCTCTGGAAAGGCCATCTGGGACGCTTCTTGAATTTCCAGTGGCCTTGCGCCTTGCCGGAGATACTGTTCGTTTTCGGTCAGGGTGGGTCCATCTGTTCCTGCCACAGCAGCATTTGGACTTGTTCCGTCAGCGGATGCGGTCCGTGGGCCATCTGCATAAACGACCGAAGGAGAAACGATCTGGGCGGTCAGCAATTCTTGCGCAACACGTTCGGCTTCACGCTGACGCTGCTCTTCCTCCTGCCGCTGGCGTTCTTCAAGCAACCGTTGATCTGCAATCAGACCATCGCGCGCCATTTCTGCCTCAAGACCTTCGCGCTGCGCACGTTCAGCGTCCAGCATGGCCTGCAGGCCGGCCAAACGTGCTTCGTTCTGCCGCTGCGCGTTTTCTATTTCGGTGTCTTTGGCGGCAATGGAGGCTTCAAGCGCATCGGTTTGGACTTGGAACGCCTCTCGCAGATCAGAGACGGCTTCCTGAATTTCGGCGTTGCGGGCAGATTGGCTCGCAGCAAGCGCTTCCCTCAGTTTCGCGATTTCCTCCAGCACCGCTGCACTGGGTTCTGCGGGTGCCGGCGCAGGGGCCGGCACATCGAGCGCCTCTTCAACTGCTATAAGTGCATCGTTGACCCGTTGTTCCGCTTCATCCGGCGGAAATTCCAACCGCCCACCATTTCCGGTGCGTTGATCCTGAAAGGTCTCAACGTCAGACGTTTCTAAGCCTTTGGCTCTTTCTTGCAGATTTGTTGCCAGAAAGTAGGCAGCACCACCGCCGCCAAGCGCAAGCGCGATCGCCAATGCCCCGACACCTATATTACCGCCACGGCGTTTGGTCTTGTTCTTCTGGCTGAACGTGCTCAGGCGGTCCTGAAGGTCGGGTGTGTTCTCATCAGCCATGATCAGTTGCTCACATAAATTGCGCTGTCATCGCGCAAGGCGCAGATGGCCTCGTCGCCAATCCGCAAGGTCCAGAATTGGTTCACGCCAAGCACGCGCACGATGTTGCCTTGTTGAGTCCAGTTCACGGTGCGCTCCCGGCCTTGATCGTCGGCCTTAAAGACTGCGGGTTGGCGTCCGTTTTCGGGGAAGGTGAAGTATGTGTACCGCCCGTCATCGTAGATATGGGTTGGACGGAAATCCCCTTCGCCCGCGACGCGGTAGCTGTAGTTGCGCGGGGCCTCAAAGCCTTTGGGTTGGGTACTAGCAGCTGCCGCGCGACGCTCATCCTCTGGATAGAGAAACCGCACCTCAAAAAACATGCCCGAGCGACCCGGAATGGCCCCTTCGCGCAGATGGAAGGAATAGGTCCTGCGGTTGGTGATCACTGTCATGTTGGTCGAGGCACCTTGCACATGCGGCTTGATGGTCAGCACGTTTCCGAGCTCGGGGATCGGATCGACTTGGAAACTCTCGGTGTCGCCAACAATGACCGCATCAAACCGTTCGCCTGGCCCGAAGTGGATAGTTGTTGAGTGGCGCAGATCAGTCTCGATGACGAAGACTTGGTTTTCGAAGTAAGTGGCGATGCGCACACGATCGTCGAGCGCGCCGCTGCGCGGCACGGACTCTGACAGGGCAGGGGACGCCGAAAGCAATGCGGCAGCGCAGATCAAACGGGCAGCGATATTCAAGGGATCAGTTCTCCAAAGTCTCGGCGTCGACGCGGTATGAGGTGACCACGAAGCCCAAGGGGTTGGCCCAGACATCCTGAAGGCGCTGGCGAGTTTCTGGTTCAAAGGCGTAGCCAGCAGTGGCCACATAGCTGCGCGTCACGGTGCGGGTATCGCGCGTGCGGCGCAGGGTGCGGGTAAAGCGGATCTGTGCGACGCCAGGTTCGATCTGGTTCACGGACTTGATCACAACTTCGATGACGGCATCGCGGCCATAAACAGCGATTGGGTAATCTTCGTTGGACGAGGTCCAAAGGTCGCGCAGGGTGCGTGCGGCATCTCCGTCGGATCGTTCAAGAACGGAATTGATCCGTTGTTCGCCGTCGGTCAGGTCATAGGTTTCTCGGTCATCCACATAAGCCACAAGGTTGGCCTGAATAATGGCATCGCTCTCGGACAGGGACAGTGCTTGGACTGCAGCCACTCGGTCCATTTGGCCGGTTTCCTTGTCCACGACGACAACGAATGTCTCGATCGACTTGAGTGGAAACACACTCGCTCCAGCGACAATTCCTGCCAGCCCGACCAGAACGCCAGCGGCGGCCACAAAATAGGCAAAGCGTTCGCGTCTTCGCGGGCCGTAAATAAAATCCACTGCAAAAGCGTCACTTTGATCTTGGCTTGTTTGGCTTTTCATTTTTGGTGTTGGTCTTTCATCATGAGGCGCGGAAGGATTTGACGGTGTTCAGGGCTGAGGCTGGTGTTCTGCGGATCGCTTCGCCGGTTTTGACAACGCCGCTGTTCACCGCTTGCTGGAGCTCTTGCGGTGATTTGCCTGTTGCGAGGCGCGTGGCACTGCCCGTGCCATAATCGCTCGTGTTGACGATGCCGCGACGTGCCAGCCCCGTCAGGCCGACAGCGTTGGAGGCGATGCCCATCACGCCGGTTAGGTTGGAGGCGATGTAAGGGACGGATGCCATAATCCCGGCGCTGAGGAGCAGAATGACCAAGAATGGCAAGATGAGACTGACGGTTTCGACATCGACGGGATCGGCGGACGCATCGCCAATGGCTTCTGCGATCGCAACGATAATGCCAGCAGCACCTGCAGCGGCGACGGGCATCAAGGCGTAGCCGATAGTTGCACGGCTCCAGGCCTCAAAGAGAGACTGGGTTGGCTTGAACAGCGATGTGATGATCATGAATGGGGCAATCACGATCATCAGCGCAAAGACGATTTTGGCGAATGCAATGATCCCAGCAGTAACGGCTGCGAAGAGTGCGGAAAGAACGAAGAAAATTGCGCCAAGCACAGCCCCAAAGACCCAGCCGGCTTGATCGCCGATCGTGTCGCCGTAGGCCGTGATCCGGGCCACCATGTTGTCGAGACTTTCGTATACGCCGGCCTCATCGCCAGATCCCGTGAGAGCGAGAATGGATGCGCCGACTGAGTCCGGTACTTGCGTTACAATGCCGTAGATAACGCTAAAATTATCCCAACTCTGGGCGAAAATGGCGACCAGCGAGATTTTGATCCCAAATGCAAATGCGCTGCCAAAGGTCATGGGCTTGAGTTGCATCACAACATTGATGCCCAGCAGTATCAACAACAGGACAGCACCTGCTGTGATGACATTGCCCACTGCTGCAGCCGACGAGATGAAGCCATCTTGTGCGACGCTGTCTACAGCTGCATCGACCTGGTCGAGGATATCGCTGATAATCCCCATCTATTCGGCACAACCCTCGGCGTGCTCAGCCTCGAGCGCATCGGCCATGGCATAGAGGTCGAGGACTTTGAACGGCAGGCGCGGATTGTCGGACGTTCGAAAGCGCGGCAGCTCTGCGAGAGCAATGTCCCATGTGAATTCTCCCAAGAGGCAATCACAGGTTTCGGTTTCCAACTGCCGTTCGGCAACGAGAATACGCAATATTGCGCGGTATCCGTTGCGTAGATAAGCCGTCTCCGCAAGATCTACCGGAGGACGCGGAATGCGGCAGGCCTCCCCAGCATCAGGGGTAATAGCCATCGAACTGAATGGCTTTGGCCCACCGGATGTTGAATCAGGTGTTTCAGCAAAAGCGGAGACAGGCAGCGCGATAAGCAGCGCTGCAACTGTAGACCGAATTGAACGCGGGAGGCGCATCATCACGGATCCACCGCCATTGATCTGAACCGGCGCTCATCGGCCAGTGTCGCCGCATCAACCACACCGAGCTGTCCTGCGCTAACACCTTGTGCCGCTTCCAAGCGCCAGATTTGCGTCAGGATAATCCCGAGTTCGATAGTGACCCGCGTGTTCAAATCAACGGCCGCTTTCAAGCCGTCTTGATCGTCGATCAAGCCAACCATTGTTTCAAGGCGTTCCAGACTTTGGCCTGCTTCTGCATGGCTTTCTTGCGCGGCTACCGACAACATAGCGCTGGCGCCTGCGGACGTCGCAATGCGGTTGTCAGCAGGTTGTGGCGATGACGAAAGAGTGCTGAGCGTCTCAGGCGTGAACCCACTGCCGGAGAGCACACGCTCTACTGATGCTTCCAGTTCCGCGCCTGGATTAAAGCCACTCAGGAAATCTCCGCTCGCCAGTGAGCGCGCTGTATTTAACGGGCCAACAAGTTTGCCCCGCAAGGCGCGGAATTCTTCAACCGATGCAAAGAGACCGCTCAGCCCGCTGCCTTCGATAAGAGATGCCAACTGGGCGTCCAAGTTAAGAAGCTGGGAAAGCTGGGTCTCGAGCTCCAACCGCATGGTGGCCAGCTGTTGCAGCTGAACATTCAGGTCTTCGGCCATGTGCTCAAGCTGCGCGACCAACTGGCCAAGCTGTGAGCCGTCAAACGTTGGCACGCCTTGTGCGCGCGCTGGCGTCGAAAGGCCAAGGGCGGTTATCGCCGCGACCGAAAGAAGAAGCTGTTTCAATTTGGCACTCCCATTTGCATGAATTCACGCTCGGATAGGCGGTCCGCGACCAGATGTTGGGCATGGGTCGCTTCGCGTTGTTGATTGGCTGCCATCAGCCTGACGCGCAGATTTAGGATGCGGGCGATTTCAGCTTTGGCGTAGGTGTTGAGTTCCCACGCGGCTTTCGCATTTGGTTGGGCGTCGATTTGCAGAATGATCGCGCGCAGGCGGTTGATGACCTGCATCGTCGTGGCGTGGCTGCTTGCCGCATAATAGACGCCTGCATCCGAGATGTTGGCGTATTCAGCGAGGGCGAAATCTGAGGATGACAATGTGCCAAGCGCCTCCGCACCACCGACAACGGCAAGGTATTCGTTGTAGAATTTGGAGATATTGCGCACATAGCCTTGGGTCTCGGTAAAAGGCGGCACGCCGCCATACTCGATCACGCGTCCGGGGCCTGCGTTATAGGCTGCGAGCGCATGGGGGATGTTGCCAAAGCGGTTCAGCTGGGTCGTGATGTAGCGCGCGCCACCACGCAGGTTGTCCATAGGATCGTAGCGATTGACGCCCATGTCCGATGCGGTGCCGGGCATGAGCTGTGTCAGTCCGTAAGCGCCAACATGGCTTTCGGCGGTGATATTGAAGCGGCTTTCCTGTTTGATCAGTGCCTGAAACAAGCAGCGCCATTGCGTGGCGGAAAGACCAGCCCGTGCGACGCCTGGTGCGCCAGCATATTCGCCTGCAACGCGCACAATCATCATTTCGACGGTTTCGCGGCCCTCGCCAAAGAGGCGGCTGTTCATCGGACTTGTATCGGTGTTGGGATAGACGGAAGCGACCCCAAAATCAGCGTTGCCTTCAAGGGCGCTGATATCAAAGCCCGGACCCGTCATAGCGGCAGAAATTGCCTCGAGCGTGCGCAGCTGATCTGCCTGCACCTCGGCGATGGAAGAACGCTCGGCTTCTTTGTCACCTTGGGTTCCCAAATCCTGAACCAATGCGGTCACACGCGCAATGGTTTGCCCGATTGCGGCGTTGTCTTGCGTTGGTACACCTTGGGCGAAGCCCGAGGTTGCATGCAGGCAAAGCCAAAGCCCAGCAGATATGATGACGGGGCGGATCATTCTGGGCGCGGCAGGGCTTCGAAAGTACAATCTTTGCCGCTCGCAGCTGAAACTGGTGCCGTGGCCGCGAAGGATAGCGTTGCGCGTGTCACCACCGGGTCACCGCTTCGGTTAAAGCATGGGGACGTTTTCTCGGTGTATTGCGCGCAGGCCGATAGCAACAGCGCAGCCGAAAGCACAAGAATGGTTTGGGAATATCTCATTGTGGTCTCCAAAAATCTGGGTTTGAACGCCAGTCGGCTGGCACGCGGGCCTCACCTGTGGCACCGCCGCCCAAGATTGGCAGCAAGTCGCCAAGGGCAGAGAGGTCAGCATCGACAAAGACGCTGTCACCCGCGGAGCGCACCAGCGCGATGCGTTGGCCAATGGTGGGTTGGACGAGCAAAGCAGCTTCCTTGGAGTTCACGCGCAGAAAATCGTAATCGGCCACCGTGGCGCGGTCGTTGGGAAACAGGATCTGCGTCGGGACGGTTTCAACAATGGTTTTGCCAACGCGGCTGTCGCGCAACTGGCTGGGGTACTGCGTCATCATGATCACGACGCAGTTCATCTTGCGCAGGGTCACGAGCCAGTTTTCCAACCGTGCGCCGAAATAAGGATCATCCAGTAGTTTCCACGCCTCGTCCAAGACGATGATGGTGGGTCGACGGTCTTCAACTACGCGTTCAATCTGGCGGAAAATGTATGAAAGCACAGCCATGCGCTCCGTTGTCATGTCGAGGATCTCAGTCATATCAAACCCGACGATGTCGCCAGAGAGATCGAGGCGCTGCCCACGGTCGGGTTCATCAAATACCCAGCCAAACCGACCGCCGGGGGCCCATTCTGCGACGCGGGACTGCAGCTCGCCATCATCATCCAAGGACTGGAACAAGGTTTCAAAGCTGGCAAAGCGCTGTAAGGCTGCGCCAGCATCTGCATTCTGTGTTACCGCACCCTGGATGTGGCGCGATTGTTCTCCGGATAAGGCACCGCTGCGCGTCAGCAAGGTGGCCAACCAATCGGATAACCAAGCGCGTCCGCGTTCATCGATTTCAGAGGCGAGCGGGTTGAGGCCTGTGGGCACGCCTGCGCGGATTTCATTGTAACGGCCACCCAAAGCTCGGACTGCCATTTCCAAGCCGCGATCTTTGTCAAAGAAGAACAGGCGTGCGCCGATCCGTTGCGCTTGCGCGGTGAGGAAGGCAGTCGTCAATGTTTTGCCAGTTCCCGTGCGCCCTAAAACCAGTGTGTGGCCCACAGTAGGTTCTTTGCTTGCAGAACCCGCTTCGTGGAAGTTGAAACGGTAGCCTGATGTACCCACTGTTGGCAGAACCGCAATGCTCTGACCCCACGGGCTCTCGTCATTGCTACGCCCTTCAACACTGCCGTGAAGGGCTGCAAAATCAGAAAAATTGGTCGATGAGATTGGTGTCTTTCGGGCGCGATAGCCAAAGTTGCCCGGGCTCTGTGCAAAATAGGTGGCTTTCAGCGCCATGTTTTCGCGCACGATCACAGCCATGATTTCTTGGCCGACCCGTTTGATCTGTGCGGCGGCGCGTTCAAGTGTGTCGCGGTCAGGCGCATAGACGGCGATGGAAAGGTGATGGTCGCCAAAGGCGATGCGTCCCGCCTCTTGATCGTCTGCAGCCAAGGCCAATTGGTCGCGCAATGACACGGCGGCATCATCTGACGCATGCATCTGTCTGATGATGCGCTGGATGCGCTCGGCCATGATGTTGTTCGGGATTGGACTGAATGAATTGGTCAGTACGATATCGAGAGGCAGATCTAACGCATCGAGAAGCGTCACGTCTGTCAGTGCGGGATAGGATTTGATGCTAAAGAGCGCGCCATATTTGACGGCACCTGTTGTGGCACATGTAATCGTCGCCACATCTCCATCGAACGTCGCGCGGCAATCACTGATGGTATGAGACAGGGGCAGGGGGCTTTGACCAAATGCGATGGGTGAAAAGCTGCCTGCGTTGAGCGTGTTCAGATACCCGAGCCATTCACCGCCCGTCTTTGTTAAGCGAACAGGGTTTGCCGAAGAGAGGGCCACCGCAAAGAAGCCCATAACCTCGTTGAGCTCTTGAACACGCGCTGCGCGGTCTTTGACCCAAGCTTTGCGGGCGAGTGCGCGCAAAAATGGGATGCGGGCTGCGAGATTGGGGCGGCGAATGACGCTGAGATACATCTGCCGCTTGGAAGGTCGCAGGCCTTTGATGTGAGCTGCCCAACGGGCATCGACTTGGGACGCGAAGGTATCACCCTCGACGGGCTTAAGGTCTAAGTTTTGTGGAACAGAGACGCGGTGGATGTAAAAACCGAACGTATTCCCGGTTTGGGCCACGATTGCGGCAACCGCGCGCTTGAGCGCATCAAGGCGATCGTCCTCGGTAGTCATCGGGTTCAGACCATCAAGGCGTAGGGTTGCCAGAAGATCGCCTTCGCGCAGCACCATCACATCGTCCGTTGCCAAAGCAAAATAGGGCAGGTGCTCCGCAAGGTAGCTTTCACGGGCAAATCCTGTTCCCCCAGCTTCACGCACCGCAGGGCCGATGCCGCTCAAAGTTCCACCATCAAGCGCCAAAGCTGTCACCCCCATGATGTGCGCGGTTTTTGGTCGGGCGCACGGTGCCAAAGGAGATGCGCAGCACTTCAAAGAAATGAGGCTCTTTGTCCGCAACGAACCAAAGGACTGGATAGGCAATGATCCCGATCAGGAAAAAGATCAGAGATTTCGTCCAGATAAATGGCAGAACGACCCCCATGGCCAAGACCACCAGATATCCGACAGGGAGACCCAGATACTTGGGTGGGCGTGCGAGGCCGAGGAAAAGTGGGGAACGTTCTGCCATCTGCTCTGCCTGCTCTTAGGTGAAGCCGTCGACGATGGTGCCCGCCGAGAAAATCAACACGATCCCGATGATCACGGAGGCGAACCATCCCCAGTTCAGCCGCCCCATCATGCACATGAAGCCTGTGCCAATGACCGCTAGAGTAGCCACGGCAATGCCAATTGGTCCTGTGAGTGCGGCTTCGACCGTCTCCAACATTGTTTGAATGGGCGACAAGTCTTGCGCGAAGGCAGGGGAGGCAAGGAGCGCTAAGGTTGCGACCATGAGTGGCAAGTATCGTGAGTGGTGTCTTGGCATGAAAATGTCCTTGATCAGTTCAGTTCAATAATGACGGGAGCGCGTGTGGGTGCTGTATTGGCGACGCGGATTGGTGCTGGCTGCGACGTTCCACCGGACAGCCGTTCACGAATGTCGTGGATGCGTGCAATGTAGGCGCGTGTTTCAGAAAACGGCGGTACGCCTGAGTATTGCTCAACGCGATGGGGCCCAGCGTTATAGGCGGCTAAGGCAAGTTCGACGCTTCGGAATTCTGCCAGTTGGGTTAGCAGGTAGCGTGCTGCGCCGTCGAGGTTCTGAGAGATATCGCGGGGATCCACACCAAGCTCGCGTGCCGTAGCAGGCATCAATTGCCCTAAGCCATAGGCACCCTTGGGGCTGATGGCAGTCGGATTGTAACTGCTCTCCGCTTCAATCATCGCTTGAAACAGAACGTGCCAGTCTCGCGTCGAAAGGCCTGCTTGCGCGATGGCCCTGTTGTTTTGGTGCCGGCTGGCCGTCTGACGAATGAGTGAGAGAACTTGGGCAGAGGCTCCCGCCGCAGGCGCAATTGGTGCAACGGCAACAGGTTGCGCTTCCACAGCATCGTCGGACGTGGCCCAGCTCGGGCGTGTTCTGTGAAACGTCCACCCAGACGCCGTAGCCGTTCCGTCAGCGCGAAAGGCTAGAACGTCAGCCGTTGCCCTCGAGGGTAATGTTGTAGTCAGCACCAAAGCGCAAATCGCGCCCGTCGCCAAACTCGAGATGGTGTTTGAAAAGCCCCGGCCAGATATTGAAGTATCGCGCTTCTGGCCCGAGAGGCGTGATCCGCGTGGACACAAGAATGGCTTCGGGTTCGCCCTCACGCAGGTAGATGCACTGGTAGCGCGGCTTGCCATCGTCCGTGAACCCCACGAGTTCATACCGGCAGCGGAACGCAACTTCCCTCTTTTGAAGGTCTTTGACCCCATCGAGTGTGATCAAGATTTGATTGCGCGCTATCGGCATTTGGACTCTCCCCCTGAGAGCCCTTCTAGTCCGACCTAGTACAAGCGGAAAGACACATTGAGTCAATATGATATATTGCAGAATTTAACAAAATGCTAAACCATAGGACGAAACCAAACAAAGGAGTCTCCGATGAAACGGCTTATTTTGTCAGCAATCTTTGGTGTTTTGATGACATTTGGCGCACCTAAAAAGGCGCAGGCCTACGATATAGATTGCGCGATTATGCTCTGTATGGCGGGTGGATTTCCTCCGAGCGCGGTCTGCGCGCGGGCCTATCGCACAATGATCCGCCGCATCACGCCGTGGCCGAGTAGGCCTCCGTTCGGGATTTGCACCTTCGCCGCAGTACCGATTGAATTGGGTGGCCCCGGCGGTGAGGGCGAGGTTGATACGGACCTTCCAGAATACGAATGGCTCAACCGCACACATGTGATCTGGTTCACAGGCCGCTCTTACACGCCGCGTGACGATCCAAGGCAGTGGGACTGGAGTATTCGGTCTTGTGACCGTGAAAACCGAACCTGCCGATATATCGCACGTGTCTACGGCTCGCACACGCGTTGGCCGAGCTCATTTGTCTCCGAAAGCGGGCAAACTATTTTGTTGCCCGTTGGGCGTGGTTTTGGAAACTTCTACTCGCGCGATATCATGGTCGAATATGGCGACTACGGAGGCAATATGGGTCATTCAGACTGGTTTTCCTACTGAGCAGGTATCTGCCTTTGTCAAAGCAGTATGCAAGGTTTCACGACAATGGCCGATTGTTTGACCTTCTTCGGATCGACAAGCCAGCGGCGAACAGTTGATCCGTCGTTCCATCTATAGTCGATCAATACGAGGGTAAGATCGTCTTGCCGCTTCTCAAATCCCTCTTGAAACGGCACAGCAAGCAGCTGTGAGCCTCCAGACACCTTTTGATCATCTGAGGTTTCATGATCGGCGGTTCCTGACTTTTTACCGCGGGTTATCAGAACTGGCTCGATTAACTCGATGGGGTCAACTTCGAGAGCAAAAGCAAGCTTTTGCACGGTCGCCATTGAGGTATAATATTGTGAACGTTCCAGTCGGCCAACATAGCCTCGTTCAAGTCCTGCCTTAAGTGACAGGGCTTCTTGGCTAAGGGATTGAAGCCGCCTTAGTTTTCTTAAATTTGCACCAACGCGATCTCGTAAATCCATGCGAGATCAATGGCTTGATTTTGGCTGATAGTGCGACGGAGTATACTACAGATTCTGTTGTTTTGACGTTTGGTGCGGCGCATCATGAGAAACCGGCACACACCCTAGTGAGCAACTTGCTTGCAATATATGCAAGCATGACCTATATAGACCCATGAATAGCAAACACCGCAAGACTCTGGCCGTTGTCTTTGCCGACCCAGTGTCGGGAACAGTCGAATGGTCCGCTGTTGAGAGATTACTTGTCGCAGCTGGTGCGCAGGTCATCGAAGGACGCGGTTCACGAGTGCGGTTCGAAAAGGACGGCGAGGTCGAGACGTTTCATCGTCCGCATCCCGCCAAGGAAGCCAAACGCTATCAGGTGCGCGCCGCCCGCGCATTCTTGGAACGGATCGGAGTAACGCCATGACCAATACCATGACCTACAAAGGCTACTCAGCCCGCATCGAGTATGATGATGAAGATGGCATTTTCACTGGCCGCCTTGCCGGTATCAGCGATGGTGTCGGATTTCATGCTGACACGGTTGAAGCGTTGCGGGATGCCTTTCATGAAGCGGTTGAAGACTACGTTGAGACTTGCGCAAAGGTCGGCAAGGAGCCGCAAAAAGCATTCTCGGGTCAAGTCATGTTTCGCGTCGATCCCGAGGTACACCGCAAGGCGGCACTCGCGGCGGAGCTGTCTGGCAAAAGCCTGAACCAATGGGCCGAAGAAGTTCTTGGTCGCGCGGCGGAGTAAACGAAGACACTGAACATCGAAGCGTCGGGATTGTGGGTAACGCGCTGCCCGCCCAACAGGGCGGGGCATTGGCAACCAAACTTACTGCTGGGTATGCTTAGATTTAAGTATCCAGCGGTAGTCTCACGGTGTCGCCCTCAATCACGGGGAAGGAAATTTTGGTGAAACCGCAGTCGGTCAGAAAAGACACGATTCCCGTCACGGTTTTGAACTCACGAATGGAAATTTCACCTGCCATCCTAGAGCGCGCCGTGACCAACATTTGCGTAGTCCCATCGGCATGTTCTGCGTGCATCGTCCAAACTCCAAACCATGATGATGCTTTGCGCGTTGGCGATACGTTGCATGTAATGATGAGTTTCGAACCCGTCTCAAGGCGCTGTTTCAATGCGACCTCTGTTAATACATTGGGTGTTTCTGGTGGGTTCAACGGCAAGATTCAATCCACTCTCAATCGGTCAATAATGCTTTATTGTACCAACACCGGTCCCTAAGACAAGCTACGAAGGGGGCTATCTGCCCCCGCGCCAGTGGCGCTCCCCCGAGGATTATTTCGGGGAAGATAAAGGTAGGTGTCCTATCCTTCTGCGTCGTCCGAAGTAAATTCGATTTCGATTGTGCTGAACGGCTCTATACGGGTCAGACCATCGTTTCCGATTGACGCTTGGATAACATCAAGGGCTTTGCTTGCTTCGGTGTGAAAGTCTCTGCCATCACCCGATTGGGAAAGAACGTCGCGTAGATCAAGCGTGATGGTGAACACCATTTCGCCCATGTCGATCACAACAACTTCGTGATCCATGCTGCGTATCGACGGTTCCGACTTGGCGAGTATCGAGCATAGTTCAACCATAGCTTCGGGGTGCAACGTCAAGCCGGTCTGTTTTTGGGTTTCAAAAAACAGGGCTGCGATAAAGTTGTGAGAAACAAAGCGAGTGTCTTTCACGTCCCAATCGTTCATAAAATCGGCTGTGTAGCCCTCGTCAGCACCGACCAATGCCGCATATCGGTCGCGGCACGCTTCACGCATAGCGCCTTTGGTTGGGTAGGATGTTGCGAGGGCCGCAAAAAGTGTCTCCGCTAATGTATGCGGATCAACGGTGTCATCGTCATGGCCGGACGCAAAACCGACAGGGATTTTGGCCTTGTTTGGTCCTTCGATGTATGGGGCACCTTCGCCAAATGAATCGCAATATCGTAGTGGTTCACCAGCGAAACGTTCTACAAGTTCCGAACCTCGACCAGCGCGAACAGCTCTGATCCAAATATGGCGTGTAACTTTGGACACTGACTTTGTTCGGAATCCAATCAAATAGTAGTTTTCGTCTGGGTCAAAATCCACTTGCCAAAAGTTACCTTCAACAGCTTTTGCAAGTTCATTCGCGAACAATGCTTCGTCCTGGATGGTGAAAAATTCTGTTGGCTTCTTTACTGGCTCAAGGCCCCAATACTCATACCAATGATAGTCGGGGTCATGATGCTCTGGCAGCGTATCCGCGCCGTAGACGTGGATGGAAGCAAGACGACCGATAATTGCACCAATGACTTGATCTTGCCAACCAAGGGAGGGCGGCAAGCCTTGCTCGGCAAGACCTTCAACTGTGAAGGTGCGCAGGTAGATTTCGTCGATCCCCTCGTCTTCATCTTCCGCTTGGCGCTCGTCGCAAAACTCGACAACCATATCATTTGTGAACCGTATATAATCATAAAGTTCTTCCAAAACCGGACCCGGCACTAGCAGTTTGCCGCTGTCCCATTTCTTGATCGTATCGAGCCGAGTGGAAAAAATGTTGGATGCATCCTTTTGGGAAAACCCAAGGTATTTGCGCATGTAAGCGAACCGATTATCCATAGCGATAATCCTCCATTTGTTGTTGAAACTGGACTTGAAACCAAAAGCCAGTGGACCAATCCTCCGGCTGTGTTGAATCGTAGTTATCTTCTGCGAACCGAGCAAGCGGTTAAAGGGCCATCTGCATTCGGCCTTTAGGGCAAACAGGCTGGCCTAGCCTCGCGCGGTAGTCAGCAAGGGCGTAATTAACTCACCCAAAACTGAAACCGGACCTTCGTGCACAATGCAGCGAAACAGGAACAAGAGCCCAGAGCGCACGGTTTTCTTCAGTAGAGCTAAAGTCTGCAGTCTGGGGAAGGCGGAATTGCCTCAAAAACGGCAGCCCAAATCTGGCATTGGGAGAACGTTGCGACACCTTGGTGCAGCACCTCCACTGCATAACTGTCTCGTCTCTGTTGTCTCTCTTCGTTGATTTGCGATGTCGAGCCTAGGGTGCAAATCATTCTGGCCACCAGAAGCATATGAAAAAGGGTGCTCCAAACATGGAACACCCGCATTGTTTTGCATCCAGAGCCGGCTTACTTCAGCAGCACGTCCAGCGGCACAGGTTCGCTGATTGTAAAGCTGCCGATGACACCTGGTTTGCCATCTGTAATCTCGACAATCTGCATTTCAGCAGAGTTCTGGTGGTGGATCTGATCAGAGAAGCTGCGCGGACCAAAGACTGTTGGTTCGCCATCCATCTTCTCAAGTTCGGCTGTTACGGCTGATGCTTCGACAGTTCCGGCCCGTTCGACCGCTTTGGCCCATAGATCAATCAGCAGATAACCCGGATACGCGTATGTGCTGGACGGACCAGCGCCTGTAGCCGCCTCAAACGCATCACGGAGTTCGTTTACGGCAGGACGCGTATCATCGCCGTAGATAGACCCTTGAACCGGCACAATGAAGTTGGACAAATCAGGTGCGGCGTCCAGCCAGTAGGAGCCATCAACCGCAGAGCCGTTCAGGATGGTCGAGTTGATGCCCGCTGCCCGAATTTGGCGCACAGCAGACGCAGCCCCCGGAATGTAGGAGCACAGCATGATCACGTCTGGTTCGCTCTCAAGGCCTTTGATCCGGGTGATCTGGCTGGCGATGGAGGCATCGCCATTGAGGAAGGTATCACGACCGACAATCTCGCCACCCGCTTTGGGGAACATCCAGTCGAATCCGGTGCAGATACCTTTGTTGTATTCGATTGTCGTATCAAGCAGCACATAGCCGGTTTTTGCTGAACGCTCCTTAACGGACCATTCCGCCATCGTCGCCCCTTGAACAGCCGCCAGAACAGAGGCGGAGAAACTGTTCGGGCCAACCCCTTGGATACCTGCCTTGATGTCTTCTGCGCAGAGGAAGAAGGAGTTCAGGCCCGCCGCCTCAGCCGCCAAGGCTGCAGGTGCGCCAAAGTCGTAGTCACAGGTCACGATCAGCATTTCCGCGCCTTCATCGACCAGTTGCAGACCGGCACTTGCGGACTGTGCCTGATCGCTCTTGGTATCGGCTTCGATCCATTTGATCTGCTTGCCAAGCAGACCGCCGGCCGCATTGATCTCATCAATCCGGATGCGCGCCGCGGCGACGGCAGGGGCGTCATAGGCTTCGAGCCAACCGGATTTTGCAATGGCAAAACCGATTGTTATGTCATCGGCCATGGCGGGCGCGCCAAGCGCTAACGTGAGGGCTGTTGCAGTGAAGAAGTGTTTCATTAGTCGTCTCCCTTTAGGTTTCGATGTGTTTGATTTTCCGGTTAGCGGCCACCGATCCGCAGCCGGAGTTCACGCCCGCCAGTCAGACCGGCAGGGCGTAGAATGAGAACCAGGATCATGATGATCCCGATGATGATTTCCTGAGCACCCGTTGGCAGAGCCAATGTCGTCTCGCCAATCTCCATGCCCCGCTCCATCCGCACGAGCCCCTCGATGATGATGGACAGAACAAGGACCCCCATGACAGCGCCGGTCAGGCTGCCAATGCCGCCCACGACAAGCATTGCAAGGGTAATGAAGGTAATGCCGAGGTAGAAGCTGTTGGGGTTCAGAACACCAAGCGAATGGCCAAAGAGCGCACCCGCGACACCCGCAAAGAAGGCAGAGACCACAAGAGAAATGAGCCGATGGCCATACATGTTGATACCGCTGGCGTCTGCGGCCACTTCGTCTTCGCGGCTGGCACGCAAGGCCAGTCCGGATGCGGAGTTGGCATACCACGCAGCGGCCAGAACTGTGACAGAGGCCCACCCCAGAGTAACCCATTGATCGGCATATCGTGTCAGGCCGACAACAGAAGACGTGGCCCCCGTGACGCCTTCCCAGCTGGAATAAACGGTGTAGACAATTGCCAGAAATGCGAATGTCGCGATAGAGGCGGCGATGCCGGAGAGCCGCAAGATCGCAGCACCTGAAATCAGTGCAATGACAGCCGCCAGAAGGCCCGAAGCAACAGCAGCCGGAAAACCATGCCATTCAGCAGTCGCCAGATACGGCCAGAGATCAGGTAGGAACATCCCCTTCATCTGGGGCCTCAGGGTCAGCCATGCAGAGCAATAGGCCCCGATCGCCATGTAACCGGCATGTCCGAAACTGACGAGGCCGGAGTTGCCAACGAATATCCAAAGCCCGACAACAAAGGTCACGCGGATCAGGGTTTGCGCCGCCATACGCGCCAATGATTTGTCACCCAGAAGCGTGACCAGCAATGTGAACACCACCAGAATGGCGATCAGCAAGATTGGCGTGGACCAAGCACTCAGGCGCTTTTGTTTATGTGTTTGTGCCATGTGCTAAACCCTCGGCTTCGTAGATCTCGGAGCGAACAATCCGTCGGGGCGCAGCAGCAAGCTGACAATGACCAGCGTATAAAGAAACGCATCACGGAAAGGCCGTGCTTCGAGCGGGAGGAACCCCTGCAAAATGACCGAAGCAGCGCCAATCAAAAATCCCGCCGCTACAGCACCGGGCAAACTGCCCAAACCGCCGATCACTGTGGCAATGAAGGCAACCAACATGATCTGCCCGCCCATGCGAATGTCTGCCACACCGGTTTGTGTGACCATGATCAGCGCCACAGCGGCAGCCAGCGCGCCAGACAGGGCAAAGGCGCCGGTGATAACCACATTGGCCCGCACACCCAAAAGCCGCGCCATGGTGAAATTCTCAGCCGCCGCGCGCATTTCCAGCCCGATCCGCGTGCGTTTCAAAAGCAAGGCAAGCGTCACAACAACGAGCAAAGTGGTGCAAATGACGATGATCTGTAGCAAAGGGATCGAGGCCCCTGCGATGCTGACGGGCTGGTTCAACTCTGGCCAGAGGCTTACTGCCTTGGGACGGCTGCTGTAGACCAACAGCAGTGTATTCTGGATCACGAACCCCAAGGCAAAAGATGAAATCATCATCGCCACAGGCGTGGCATTGCGCATGTGCCTGAAGACAAAGAACTCGGAGGCGACGGCGATTGC
>Ga0066376_10000094_pt1 | contig 70493 bp, 68 predicted proteins | sample Knorr_S15_td_Bot_FD_77009 | JGI IMG/M metagenome (GOLD analysis project Ga0066376, IMG submission 77009) | Marine microbial communities from Southern Atlantic Ocean transect - Knorr_S15_td_Bottom_ad_5009_LV_A | ecosystem: Environmental > Aquatic > Marine > Oceanic | place: Southern Atlantic...
CACCTCGTCGATCGGCTTACCGTTTACGGTTGAGCCGCCGGGTGTGTTGTAGATCCTGACTCGTGCGATGGCGGTCTTTCTGCGGCCTGTGCCGTAGTAGTACTCCTGCTGTGTCAACTAATTCTCTCCAGAGTCGCCAGATGTATTAGCAGGCGTCTTCTTGGCTGGGGTCTTTTTGGCTGGGGTCTTCTTAGCTGCCGGTTTTTTGGCTGCAGTCGCTTTTTTCGCAGCCGGCTTTTTCGCGATGGCTTTCTTTTTGGCCGGTTTTTTGGCTGCTGCGGTCTTCGTTGTGGCTTTCTTAGCCGGAGTTTTCTTTGCTACGGCTTTCTTTACGGGAGTTTCGACTGCTTCGGTGGCTATGGCATCCGCCTGGGCCTTCGCTTTGGTTGCTGCTGCCTTTTTGGCAGCCTGCTTTTCGGCGGTCGCCTTTTTTATCGCAGCAGCGGCGGCCGCAGTTTCTGCCTTCGCCAGCGCTTCGGCCTCACGGCTTTCGCGGCGATCGGAACCGATTACCTGCGCTGAGTGCGGGTGCTCGGGGCCTGCGTAAACCTTGAGCCGCTTGAGCATGCGCCGTCCGAGCTTGTTTTTCGGAAGCATGCCCTTCACGGCCATCTCGATGATGCGCTCGGGGAACCGTTCCTGCATTCGTTCGTACGGAATCTCTTTGAGGGTACCCGGGTACTGGCTGTACCGTTTGTATATCTTCTTCTGTGCCTTGAGGCCGGTGACTTTGATCTGGCTGGCATTGATCACGACGACGAAGTCGCCTGAGAGCATGTGCGGCACGTACTCGGGCTTGTGCTTGCCCATAAGCAGCATCGCCACCTGCGTAGCGAATCGTCCGAGAATCTGGTCGGTCGCGTCCAGAACCTGCCAGTCGTTCACCAGGTCTTTGGCGCTCGGGTTGTAGTGTTTTAGCTTGGTAACCATGTTTGTTTTGCGATTATCTCGGGATTTTCGACACTCTAGTTTACGCCCGTATCCGCGGTGTTCGCGGGCGGTGAAGCCGGCGATTTCGCAGGCAAGCCACACTCGCCCGTTCCATCGTAAGCAATCTGTTCAAGGCAAAGGCCATTTGCGGGCATCACGTGAGAGGCCGCACTGCGTGTAGCAGTGACGAGCAGGTCGCTCACGACCGCTGTCGGCGATCCGCCCGTGCCGACGTCGTACAACACGCCCGCAATTCTGCGGATCTGCTGATGCAGGAAGGCGTTTGCCGTAATTCTAAATTTGATGTTGTCGCCGATTCGGGCGATTGTGGCAGATTCCACGTTGCGCAGGGTAGGTGCATCGTGTGGAGCATTGGGGCCTGCAAACGAAGCAAAATCATGCAACCCGACCAGGGCCTGGCTCGCTTCGTTCATCGCGAGTTCATCCAGAGTTTTTCGCACATGAGCCACGTAGTGGCGGTCGAGGGCGGGTTCAGACCGGGCATCGTTGAAGGTGTAAACGTAGGTCCGCAGGGCCGCGTCGCCCCGTGGATCAAACCCGCCGGGCCCGTCCTGGACATTCTGTGCACACCGGATGCGCACGTCATTTGTCATGTGGTAGTTCAATGCTTTTCTGATCTGATCGGGCGACATATCGGTTTCGGCATCGAACCGGCCGACCTGTCCCCTTGCGTGCACTCCTGAATCGGTACGACTGGCGAAGTGCACTCTTATTTTCTTGCTGAAGATTTGCAGCAGGGCGCTTTCGAGTTCACCCTGCACCGTTCTGGCGTTGGACTGAAGTTGCGAACCGTGGAAATTGGTTCCGTCGTATTCCACGACGAGTCCGAAACGCATTGCTTTGTAAAGGCCTGTCCGCTTATTCGACCAGTTCGATCACGGCCATTTCCGCGGCATCGCCAGCGCGAACGCCGAGGCGCGTAATACGCGTGTAGCCACCCGGGCGGTCGATAAACCGTGGGCCGAGTTCGTCGAACACGGTTTTGAGTACACGCTGATCGGTGATGAACGCGGCAGCGCGACGACGGTCATGAAGCGTGCCGCCCTTGGCCAGGGTGACCATCTTTTCCGCCAGAGGCCGGATTTCCTTCGCTTTGGCGACGGTCGTTTTGATTTTGCCGTGGCGGAGCAGGTCGGTGACCATAATCCGGAACATAGCCCGCCTCGGGCCGGAAGCCCGTCCGAATTGTCGGCCTGATACCTTATGCCTCACTGGAGTCGTCCCCTGAGCTTTCGGCATCATCGCCGGTTTTTTCGACCTCGGCGGCCTCGCCGTCGCTATCGGCGTCGCCTTCATCTTCGGTGTCCTCTTCAGGCAGGTAGTTCTTCTCGGCGAGCTTGTCATAAAGTTCGTCGAGGGATTTCTGACCAAAGTTCCGGATTTTCAGCAACTCTGCCTTGGGCATCAGCAGCACTTCGCCGACGCGGTTGATGCCGGCGCGTTTCAGGCAGTTCAGGGTTCGGGCCGAAAGCGAGAGAGTTTCGACAAGGGTGTTGAACACCTCGGGCGGGACACCGGGCACTCGTGGGCCTTCTTCATCTTCCTGCGGCTTGTCGAGCCTTGTAAACAGGAAGAACCGTCCCATGAGCAAGTTTCCGGCCGCCTGCATCGCGTCGAGCGGCGTAATCGTGCGGTCGGTCCAGATTTCGATAACCAGTTTTTCGAGGTCGGACCGCTGGCCGACCCGGGTCGGTTCGACTGCGAAGTTTGCCTTGCGGACGGGTGTGTAGATCGCGTCGACCGGGAGCACGCCGATCGGCAGACCCTCTTCGTGGTTCGCGGGTTTGTACCCGACACCCTGTTCAACGTTGAACTCGACTGATAGCCGGGCGCCAGCGCTGTCGAGCGTGGCGAGGTGGTGCTCCGGGTTGACGATTTCAAAATCGGCGGTCGCCATAATATCGCCGGCGCGGACCTCACCCTCACCATCGACCTCAAGGCGAAGTCGACCGGGTCGGTCGGCAAGCGAGCGCAGGCGTATGCCCTTCACGTTCAGCAGGAATTCGACGACCTCCTCACGCATGTGCTTTACGGTGGAGTACTCGTGATGCACTCCATCGATCTTGACCCACGTGATTGCGGTGCCCGAGAGCGAATTTAGCAACGACCGGCGCATTGGGTTGCCAAGTGTGACGCCCCAGCCGCGCTCAAGTGGCTCGGCGACAAACCGGCCATAAGTCTCTTCGTTTTCCTGGATTGTTATCGCGAGGTCGGGGACCTCAAGTGTTGGCGGCGGCAATTCTTCCTGGGGAGTAATGCCGTACATTCGTTCGAGCATCTGCGCGAACTACCTCCTGGAGTAGTACTCCACTATTTGGCGTGTATCGATAGCGAGTTCGACGTCGCTTGGCTTCGGGAGAGTTACGACTTCGCCGATGGCCTTTTCAGAATCGACATTGAGCCAGCTCGGAACAATCGAGTTGGAGCCCATGCCGGCGGAAACGATGTCGAACAGTCCGGTTTCTTTCGACTTTTCGCGCCAGCTAATGCGGTCGCCCGGCTTTATCTGGTACGAAGGGATGTTCACTTTGTTGCCGTTCACCTTGATGTGACCGTGTCCGACGATTTGCCGGGCCTGGGGCCGTGAATCGGCGAATCCAAGACGGTAGACAACGTTGTCGAGCCGACGTTCGAGAAGTTGGAGCAGGCGGTCGCCCGTAACGCCTTCGAGTCGGCTTGCTTTCTTGTAATAGTTGCGGAACTGTCGCTCCAGCACGCCATAGATAGCGCGCGCTTTCTGCTTTTCGCGCAGCTGGGTGCCATATTCAGAGATACGTCGCCTTCGCTGCTGAGTCGACTTGTCGCCCGGCGAGCTTTTTCGTCGCTCCCATGCGCACTTGCCCGCGGGGCGGGAGCAGAGCTTCATTCCGAAGCGTCGGCAGTTCTTGCATTTAGGTCCGGTATACCTTGCCATCTAGTTTCCTGGTTGCTCGTTGTAGCTCGTTATTTTCTGGTTAATGCCGGTTTCGGCTGGATTCAAAGAGACGGGCTGTAGACCTGGCCTGATCTTGCCAGGTGACGGGTCACAGGTCTCGGGCGACCCGTTTAGACTCGACGTTTCTTTGGAGGCCGGCAGCCGTTGTGCGGAACCGGTGTGACATCGCGAATCGACACCACCCGTACTCCTGCAGCCTGAATTGCCCTGATCGCGGCTTCTCGGCCTGCGCCCGGGCCCTTGACCATCACGTTCACTGTTTTCAGCCCGTGTTCGATTGCTGAACGCGCTGCGGTTTCGCCGGCGCGTTGAGCGGCAAATGCGGTCGATTTTCTCGAACCGCGAAAACCCATCGCTCCTGCACTGCTCTGTGAAATGACGTTGCCCTGGGGGTCGGTCAACGTAATCAGTGTGTTGTTGAACGTTGCGTTGATGTACGCCTTGCCCTGTGGTACAAACTTTTTCTCGCGTCGTCGCGATCGCTGCCTTGGCATATTTCTTTCTTTGTATTTCTTTCTTACTTATTTCTGGCGGGCGATTTACGCCGCGACATTCTTTGGATGAGTTAGAACACTCGCTGGCAGTGTTGCTGGCATTTCCGTGTGGCTATCGATCCTAGTGACCGGCCACCCGCTTCCGGCCGGCAACCGTCTGTCGGCGTCCGCGCTTTGTTCGAGCGTTGGTCTTTGTTCGCTGTCCGCGGACGGGCAGGCCCCTACGGTGACGTATACCACGATACGTCTGGATATCCGTAAGTCGCCGGATATTCATTTGAGTTTCGCGCCGGAGGTCACCCTCGATCAGCAGGCCGGTTCTTTCGACGGCACTGCGCACTCGGGCGAGGTCTTCGTCGGTAAGATCCCGGACTCGTGTCGTGTCACCCATGCCAACGTCGCCCACGATTTTTTTTGATGTGGTGCGCCCGATGCCATAGATAGCAGTCAGTGCGATTTCGAGCCTCTGGTTGTCTGGAATATTTACGCCGGCGATTATCGCCATGGGGCCGATTCTCCTGTTTTACGGCTAGCCCTGCCGCGCCTTGAGACGGGGGGTTTGCTTGTTGATCACGTAGACGCGGCCCTTGCGGCGCACGATTTTGCTGCCGGGGTGCTTTGCCTTGACTGATGCCTTGACTTTCATGATGTTTCTTTCGCGTCTCTTACTTGAACCGGTATGTGATCCTGCCGCGTGTCAGGTCGTAGGCCGAAAGTTCGACCAGGACCTTGTCGCCCGGCAGGATGCGGATGAAGTTCTTGCGGATTTTTCCCGATGCGTGAGCGAGGACTTCGTGACCGTTCGGAAGCTCGATCTTGAAAAAGGCGTTGGGTAACGCCTCGTTTACGAGTCCCTCGACCTCAATCGCTTCCTTTTTAGCCAAAAATATTCACGGCCCTTCGATTCATGCTCGCAGTCATTCGACCGTGAGAATTTCAGGCCCGTCCTCCGTAACTACTACGGTATGTTCGAAATGGCAGGAAAGTGCCCCGTCTTCAGTGGCCACTGTCCATCCATTGTCGAGCATCCGCGTTTTCCACACTCCGACATTCACCATCGGTTCGATCGCCAGAACGAGACCGGGCTGCAGTTCCAAACCCTGCCCGGATGGGCCGAAGTTTGGAACCTGCGGCGGTTCGTGCAAATCCTTACCGATTCCGTGACCTACGTATTCCCTGACCAGTTCGTATGGCCGCCCGGCCACGTGGCCTTCTATGGCACTTGAAATATCGCCTACCCGGTTACCGGACCGTACAGCTTCGATCCCCTTTTCAAGTGATCCACGTGTGGTATCGATCAAGTCATCTTTCACGTCTGTTGAGGTGCCAGTGACCTTTGTAACTGCGTAATCGCTGTTGAAGCCATCAACAATCGCACCGCAATCCAGGGTCACCAGATCGCCTGCCTGAACGACTCGGTCACCCGGAATTCCGTGAACAATCTCTTCATTTATCGAAATACACGCCGTTGCCGGGAAACCGTACAGTCTCAGGAATCCGGGTTTTGCCCCTTCCGATTCGATTGCCCGGCGAGTGATATCGTCGAGTTCTCGAGTCGTAATTCCCTGTTCCAGCGCCTCGAACGCCTGCCGGACGGCAAACGCGACAACCCGCCCTGCTTCGCGCATGAGTTCCAACTCCCCTGCCGTCTTTAAAATGGCACCGGGAGCAGGTTTACTGCCTGTTGCGAACCTGAGCGTTGATTTGCCGTTCAATAGTCGTTCACTTTTAAGTATATCCCAAACTGGATTTCAGTTCGCCTTCACGCCAGGCATACGCGACTTAATTGCGTGAGAAAGTTTCTCGAACACTTCGTCCGGCGAGCCGGTCGCCAGTATTTCGACCACGTTGCCGTGTGATTTGTAGTAGTCCAGCACGGGTGCAGTAAGTTCCTGGTACACCTTCATGCGGTGGGTAACCGCTTCCGGTCTGTCGTCGACCCGAACTGCCACTGGGCCGCCACATTTGTCGCATTTACCGGCTTTCGAAGGTGGGTTTGATTCGAGGTTGTACGGAGTCTGGCAATCGCCGCACAGTGCCCTGTTCGACAGCCGTTCGACCAGTTCGTCGATATCGACGGACATATGTATTACCTGATCGACAGGCGAGTTCGATTTTTCGAGGGCCTGGTCAAGGGCCTTAGCCTGAACCACCGTACGAGGAAAGCCGTCGAGCAGCACTCCGGCCGGATCGTCGATGTGCTGCTGGATCATCGCGATTATATTTGAATCGGGCACGAGGTCACCGCGGTCCATGAATTCTTTCGCCAGCAGGCCCAACTCCGAGCCGGAGGCTACTTCGGCACGGAGCATGTCGCCGGTCGACAGGTGCTTCATGCCGGTCGACTCGGAAAGCCGACGTGCCTGTGTGCCTTTGCCCGCGCCGGGCGGACCCATTAGTACGATACGCATCCTGGTTCTCTCCGCTCTCTAGCGGACAAATCCTTCGTAGTTGCGCATCAGGAGCTGAGATTCCAGCTGTCGCATTGTGTCGAGCGCCACACCCACCATGATGAGCAGGCTTGTGCTCTGGATGATTGTGGTCGCGCTGGGCAAATTGGTGACGAGTTGTGCGAGGAACGGCATGATGGCGATGAAGCCCAAAAAGAGTGCGCCACCCCACGTGATTCTCAATACCACGCGCATGAGGTAGACCTTCGTTGGCGGTCCCGGGCGTATTCCGGGTACGAAACCACCATTTTTCTGAAGGTTTTCAGCCAGGTTCTGCTGGTTGTGGATAACGAGGGTATAGAAGAACGTGAAGATCACAACGAGCAGGAATATGGCCACCCAGTAGATAGTGCTGGTCGGGCCAAACGAGTTCTGGAAGAAGGCGGCGACGCTCGAGACGAACCCGCCGGAGCCATCGTTGAAGTAGCTGGCGATCACGGACGGCAGAATCAGAATCGAGAAAGCAAAGATAAGTGGGATCATTCCGGCCGCGTTAACACGCAGCGGAATATGTGTGGCGCCGGATTGTCTGTACATCTGGCCGCCTCTGAACACACTGCGGCCATATTGAACCGGAATGCGGCGCTGCGCTTCGGCGAAGTAAACGATCATATAGACGATGGCTATGGCTATGAATATGAGCATGCCGACCTGGAAAATCTGGTCGCGCAACAGCCACAGTTGCCCGACTACGCTGGGCAAGGTCGATACGATACCGGCGAATATGATCAGCGATATGCCGTTGCCGATTCCCTTCTCGGTTATCAGCTCGCCCATCCAAACGAGCAACATCGTCCCTGCCGTCATGGCGGTGAGGATGGCCATCGTGTTCAGAGTATCGGAACCCAGCCCAATTCCGCTGATTGCCGCTCCGCCAGTCGAGACGAAGCTGCCGGCGAACAGGTTTAGCTGGCCGTAGCCCTGCAGGAAGGCGAGCGGGACTGTCAGGTAGTGGGTGTACTTGTTGATGGTCTGACGACCGCCTTCACCTTCCTGAGAAAGGTTTTTCAGGGTAGGGATAATTGGCGTCATGATTTGCAGAATGATGGATGCGGTGATGTACGGGTAGACACCGAGGGCTGCAATGGAGAGGTTGCGGAGCGCTCCGCCCGAGAACAGATCGAGGAAGCCGAGCAGCGGGTTGGCCTCGAATGCCGCGGCCAGTGCCTCGCGGTCGACGCCCGGCACCGGGACGTGGGCGAAGAACCTGAAAATAACGAGAATTCCCAGTGTGAAGAGAATTCTGAAACGCAGGTCAGGAATGCGCCATGCATCTGCCGCGGCGCGAAATAGTGCCGGTACTGCAGATTCTGATGCTTGCTTGGCCTGGGTCATAATTATTCAGCCGTTTCGGTCGCTTCGGCCTTCGGGGCTTCTTCTTCTTCTTTCGGTGCGTCGATAACTGTTACGGTGCCACCGGCAGCTTCGATCTTTTTCCTGGCAGATTTGCTAAATGCGTGAGCTGTAACGTTAAGTTTTTTGGTCAGTTCGCCGTCGCCCAGGATCTTGACCCTGATCTTCTTCTTACGCAGTATTCGGGCTTCAAACAGGCTTTCGGGAGTTACTTTTGACCCCGCTCGCAGTTCCTGGAGTGTCGAAAGGTTCACGGGCGCAGTTTCGACGCGGAATATGTTTGTGAACCCGCGCATGTGGGGCAGTCTCTTGATAAGCGGCAGCTGTCCGCCCTCAAACAGGAACGGGACGTGTCCGGTCTGCTTCTGGCCCTTGGACCCGCGTCCGGAGTAGGTACCGGTCCCAGATCCGTCGCCGCGGCCAATGCGTTTTCGCGGCCTTCGGGAATTTTTGGATGGTTTTAGCTGGTGTAGTCCGGGCATTTCTTGATTTTTACTGACTCTGGGATTTACGTGCAGTTGGTGGGAATACGTGAATTGGGGTTATTTTTCGTCTTCAACAGTAACGAGGTGGACAACTCTTTTTATCATTCCGCGTGTCACGGCGTTGTCTTCCTGAACAACTTCGTGGCGAATTCTTCGGAGTCCAAGTGCTTTTAGTGTTGCGCGCTGGGCGGGCTTGGTGCCGATGCCACTGCGAATCTGTGTAATGCGTAGTTTTGCCATGTGAATCCCGGAATAATTACGAGGCAGACTCGTCGCTTGACTTGGCCGTGCCTTTGCGCCGTTCAACAGTTTTGACGGGGTCGCGAAGTTGATCGAGCGCGATGAGCGTGGCCTTGACGATATTGATTATGTTTGGCGATCCGAACGTCTTGGAAAGTACATCCTTTACACCGACGGCTTCCATCACGGCCCGTACGCCGCCACCTGCGATTACGCCGGTACCTGGGGCTGCCGGTTTCAGAAGCACTTTCGCGCCCGAGAATTTGGTAGTGACCTGGTGTGGGATTGTCGGGCCGTTGAGGGTGATGTGTTTCATCGCCTTCTTGGCGTACGTTGTTCCTTTGCGAACGGCGTCGGGAACCGCACCGGCCTTGCCGAGCGCTGCGCCAACGTTGCCGTTGCCATCGCCAACTACGACCATTGCGTTGAATGTGAGGTTTCGCCCGCCTTTGACGACTTTCGATACACGGCGAATCTTCACAACGCGCTCGATGAGACCTGAATCTTCTTCCTCACGCCGCGGCCGACGTCCTCTGCGGTCGCCACCGGGTCCACGACCACCACCCTGGCCGCGCCCACCGCCGCCACCGGGCCCGCGACCGCCACCCTGGCCGCGCCCACCGCCGCCACCGGGCCCGCCACCGGGGCCTCGCCCGCCGGCATCGCCGCCCCCGCGGGGGCCTCCGCGTGATTCGTTCTGGGTAGTAACCATTTAGAAGCTAAGTCCTTCTGAGCGGGCTGCTTCGGCCAATGCCTTCACCCGGCCGTGATATTTGTAGCCGCCGCGGTCGAAAACGACTTTGGTGACCCCTGCCGCCAGCGCCTGTTTTGCAATTGCTTCACCCACTGCTTTCGCGGTCACGGTTTTCGTGTCGCCAGATTTCAGTTCGAGTGACGTGGCTGAAGCAAGTGTGTGGCCGCGGTCATCGTCGATGACCTGCGCGTAGATGTGGTTGCTGCTGCGAAAAACTGCGAGTCTTGGCCGGTCGGCCACGCCGCGCACGTTTTTACGCACACGCCTGTGCCTGATCCACCGTTTTCTTGTGTCGAATTTATTGCTGCCCATTATTTACACACCTGTACCGACGGCCGTCTTGCCAGCCTTGCGACGGATTACTTCGTCTGAATATTTAATGCCTTTTCCCGTGTAGGGGTTCGGCTTGCGGACTTTTCGTATTTGAGCGGCCTGTTCGCCCACGTCTTCTTTGCTTGGGCCGCTGATAACAATAAACGTCTGACCATCGGCGAGCAGTGTGTTGTCGCCAATCGGGTCGACGAGAACGGGGTGCGAGAAACCCACGTTGACTTCCAGTCCTTTGCCCTTTTGCTGCACACGGTAACCGGTGCCGATCAGCTCGAGCCTCTTTGAGAAGCCATCGGAGCAACCGATCACCATGTTGTTCAGCAGGCTGCGGGTAAGGCCGTGCAGCGCTCGCTGGTCGGGTTCGTCGTTCGGACGAGCGACCGTGATGACCCCGTTGGTGAGGTCGATTTTCATGGTGGCCGGCAGGGTTCGGGTAAGTTCGCCGACCTTGCCTTTAACAGTGACAGTTGTGCCATCGATTTTTACTTCGACGCCGACTGGCACGGTGATTGGGGCTTTACCTATTCGAGACACTTCAGATTTTCTCTCGCAAATGAACTTGGAAACAACTGTCTGGTTTGTTTTTTTTACCAGACGTAGAAGAGCAACTCTCCGCCGACTCCCTGCCGACGCGCCTGCTGGCCTGTCATCACACCCTTGGAGGTTGACATGAATGCGACCCCGATACCGCCGAAGTATCTCGGCACTTCGTTCTTTCCCACGTAAATCCTGAGTCCGGGTTTGCTGACGCGCTTTAAACCCTGGATAACGGGGGTCTTGTCTTCGTAGTACCGAAGCTGCACTTCGATTTTTTTATCTATCGAGTCTTCGTCTATTGACTTGAAACTGGTAATAAAGCCCTCGTCGGATAGGAGCTTCAGCAGTGAGGTTTTCATCCGTGAAGCCGGGACTTCGACGGCCTCGTGCCTCACCTGTACCGCGTTGCGGATACGGGTGAGCATGTCGGCTATGGGATCTGTTACTGGCAACTTGATCGATTCTCTGTGTACTTAACGGTGTTTACAGGCTTCCCTTGCGGATTCCGGGCAGTTCGCCCTTCAGCGCAAGAGCGCGAAATGTGATTCGTGAGAGGCCAAAGAAGCGCATGTATCCCCGCGGCCGGCCGGTTACGGCACAGCGGTTTCGTAGTCGGATCTTTGCCGAGTTTCGAGGTAATTTTGCCAGCTCCTGCCGTGCTGCAAACCTTTCTTCGGGAGTTCGGTTCAAGTCAACCGAAGTCTTACGAAATTCGCTTCGTTTCTCGGCGTAAGCATCCACCAACCTCTGGCGGCGCTTTTCTCTTTCGATCATCGACTTCTTAGCCAATACAGATATCTCCAAGCGATTTAGCCAAACGAATTAGCCAATCTGATTAATAGGTGGCCACCGGTTCATCGGCGTGCATGAACGGCATACCCAATAGTTCGAGGAGCCTGCGCCCCTCTTCGTCGGTGCGCGCGGTTGTCACAATCGTCACCTGCAGGCCGCGCATCCGGTCGATTTCATTGTAGTCAATCTCGGGGAAGGTAGATTGGTCGCGCAACCCCAGCGAGTAGTTGCCGCGGCCATCGAAAGCCGTCCGACTTATTCCTCTGAAGTCACGGGTGCGGGGGAGGGTGATGTTCACAAATCGGTCGAAGAACTGCCACATGCGGTGGGCGCGGAGCGTTACAGACGCGCCGACCACCGAGCCTTCACGAAGCTTGAAGTTTGCTATCGACATTTTTGCGCGATTTTCAGTTGGCCTCTGCCCGGTAATCTTCTGCAGGTCACCGGTCGCGGCTCCAACGGCCGAGTTGCTATCGAGTGCTTCGCCAAGACCGATGTTGAGCACAATCTTCTCGATAGAAGGCACCTGCATGGGGTTTGCGTATCCGAACTCGCGTATCAGCACTGCAACCACGTCATCGCGGTAAACCTGCTTCATACGCGGCACTTTGACAACTATCGCCCCGTTGCTTGATGCTGCCGGCTTCTTTGCTCCGGCGGTCTTTTTGGCGGCCGGTTTCTTTGCCGCGGCCTTTTTCGCCGCAGGCTTTTTCGTGGCGGAAGACTTTTCGGTCTTTGCCTCGGCTACCTGTTCTTCGTTTGTGTTGCTGTCAGGAGCGTTTGCCACTCTTGACCACCCTTACTTTCGTCCCGTCTTCGAGGATCTTTTGACCTGTTCGACCGGCGTTGCCGGTCTCGGGGTCGATGAGCATTACATTTGAGAGCGACATCGGCGATTCACTCTGGACGATGCCGGTCTGTGCCACACCCTGGCGGGCCGCCAGATGGCGAATCGACATGTTGACACCTTCTACGACGACGCGGTTCACACCCGTGAGCACCCGGATAACGGTGCCGCGTTTGCCTTTGTCTTTGCCGGAGATTACGAGAACTTCGTCGTCTCGTTTTATTCGTGTTTGACTCATTTTCACAGGACCTCCGGTGCCAGTGAAACTATGCGCATGAACTGCTTGTTTCGCAGTTCGCGGGCTACAGGGCCGAATATTCGTGTACCGCTGGGGTTCTGATCTTCGCCGATAATCACGCAGGCGTTATCGTCGAACCGGATGTACGAACCATCGGGCCGCCGGACTTCTTTGGAAGTCCTTACCACGACTGCTTTTACAACCTGGTGCATTTTTATCGTGCCACCGGGTTGTGCGTCTTTTACGGTGCAGGTAATCACATCGCCGAGCGACGCGTACCGGCGCGCGCTTCCACCAACGATGTTGATGCAAAGCACCTCGCGGGCACCGGAGTTGTCGGCGACTTTTAATCTTGTTTCTCGCTGAATCATCTTGTTTTAGTTCCCGGACTCTTCCGTCTCTGCCGTGCCCGAGAGGACGGCCTCGGAATCGATATCTGAAGGCTGGACTTCGGCGACGTCGATTTTTTCAAGTATCTCGACAAGGCGCCAGCGTTTGGAACGGGAAAGGGGGCGCGACTCTTCAATCAGTACGCGGTCACCGACGGTCGCCGAATTCTGTTCGTCATGAACGACAAATTTCGTCAGTTTGCGTCGCGCCTTCTTGTAAATTCGGTCGCGTTGCAACCAGGAGACGCCGACAACGACGCTCTTTTCGTTTGTGTCTTTCAGAACAGTGCCGGTCCGCTGTTTGCGCGCCAACCTATTCTCCTTCGTTTTCTGCTGCATTATCGGTGTCGGTATCGGTCTCTGTCTCTGGCGTAATTTCGGCTGGTTTCTCTGCGCCGGGCTGTGCTGGTCCCAGGTCAAGAGTGATGGCCCGTTCCCGGATGACAGTCTTGATACGGGCGACTGATTTTCGGGCGTTTTTCAGTTCGTTGGTGTTTGTGAGTTGGAGAGTCGCCTTGCGGAACCTTAGGTTCATCATGCCGCGCTGCTGTTCGCCGAGCTCTTTATCGAGTTCAGAATCGTCCAGTTCTCTTACTTCGCTAATCCGCATCGTTTAGTCAGTTCCTGCCGCATCCTGCCGGGAATATTTCACGCCGCCAGCGATTTGCCGGGCTGGTGATTGCCGGGCTTTCTTAAAATTCTTCGCTCCGAGCTACGATCCGGGTCGGGATCGAAAGTTTGTGGGCAGCTCGCCTCAGTGCCTCACGTGCTGCATCTTCGGGCACATCGGCTATTTCGTAGAGCATTCGGCCTCGTCGTACCACCGCTACCCAGTGATCGACGGCACCTTTACCGCCACCCATTCGTGTTTCGGCCGGACGGCCGCTCACCGGCTTGGCCGGGAACAACCGGACCCACAGCTGACCGCCACGTTTCACATAACCGGTGATGGCGCGCCGGGCGGCTTCGATTTCGCGGGCTGTGACCCAGCCCGGGCCTTCCGCCTTGAGGCCGAACTCACCGTAGACCATCGTCGAGCCGCGGGTTCGGATCCCGTTCATTCGGCCACGGTGTTCTTTGCGGTATTTAGTTCGTTTTGGCTGAAGCATGGTTAACGGCCGCTCCCGCTTGCACCGCTACTGGCGTTTCCGCCGCCGCTGCGTGGAGATGACGAACCCCGGCCTCCGCGGTGGTCGCCCTGACCCTGGCCTTCCTGGCTTGCACCCAACGAGAGGCGGGCCATGGAACGGGCCCGGAGGTTTTCGGCCGACGGAATCATATCGCCGGTGTATATCCATACCTTGATTCCGATGACGCCGAAGGTCGTCTTAGCTTCAGATACTGCAAAATCAATCTGCGCCCTCAGCGTGTGAAGGGGAGTCCGGCCTTCCTTCTGCTTGTCGGTCCTGGCTATTTCCGCACCGCCGAGCCGTCCGGCTACAACGACCTTGATTCCAAGTGCACCCGACTGCATCGTGCGCTGCATGGCGAGGCGGACCGCCCTCCTGTAGGCGACTCTGCGTTCCAGCTGTTCCGCAATCGACTCGCCGACCAGGGTCGCATCGAGTTCGGGCTGGCGAATTTCCTGGATGTTCAGGCGTGCTCGCTTCTCGGTAAGTTTCTCGAGGTCGGCCCGGAGTTCGTCGACCCGGGTACCCCCGCGACCGATAATGATGCCGGGGCGAGCGGTATTGATCGTAACGACGAGGTCCTGTGCGCCGCGTTCAATCTCGACGCGAGATATTGCGCCAGATTCGGCGTAGCGGGTACGGATCAGGCTGCGTATCTCCTGGTCTTCCTCTGTCAGGCGCCGGTAGTCCGATGCCTTGTTGGCAAACCAGTGCGCTCGCCAGTCCTGTACCCCTCCGAGCCGGAACCCGATCGGGTGTGTCTTCTGACCCATGCCTAGTCCGTTACCTCGTCGACTTCAATGGTGATATTAGATGTTGGCCGATCGAACGCCCCAACGCGACCCCGTGCCTTTGGCCTGAAACGCCTGATCCAGGTCGCTTTGTCGGCTGTAATCCGAACAATCTTCAAGTCTTCGCGTGATTGGAGATCGTTGTGTTCGGCGTTGGCCGTGGCTGCATTGAGAATCTTGAGAATTTCGGCGGCGGCCGGGCTGGTCAGGTAACGCAGCACGGGAACTGCATCAGTAACCATTTTGCCCCTGATCTGGTCGATTACCAGCCGGAGCTTGTAATCAGAAATGCCGACGTTTTTTGTTCTTGCAATGGCCATGGCTAACCCGTTGTCCTGTCGGACCTGCCGACGTGGCCCCGGAATGTGCGGGTCGGTGCGAATTCACCGAGCCGGTGGCCAACCATGTTTTCGGTCATGAGGATTGGCATAAACCTGCGACCGTCGTGGACCGCGATTGTCAGACCAACCATTTCTGGCATGATCATCGAGGAGCGCGCCCATGTGCGAATCACGACGCGTGAGCCGCTCTGGCGGATTGCTCCCACCTTTTTCATCAGCTTCGGGTCGACGTACGGACCCTTTTTGGTTGACCTTGACATCTGTTACCTAAAAAGACTGACCGTGATTTAGCGGTCATACCTCCGCCTGAGAATGTATTTGTTGGTGCTCTTGTTACGGCGTGTGCGCTTGCCGAGTGCGGGCTTGCCCCAGGGGGTCTTCGGACCCGGCATCCCGATTCCGGCGCGGCCTTCACCACCGCCATGCGGATGGGCATTGGGGCTCATGGCCGAACCACGGACGGTCGGACGACGACCGCGGTGGCGGTTTCGGCCGGCTTTGCCCAGCTTTTCGTTTTTGTGATCGAGGTTGGACACCTGTCCGACGGTGGCAAGACAGTTACTGAGCAGTCGGCGCATTTCACCCGATGGGAGCCTTACAAGGGTGTAACCCTCTTCGTGCGCCATTACCTGTGCTACCGCGCCCGCGCTCTTCACCATCTGGCCGCCTTTGCCGGGGGCCATTTCCAAGTTGTGCACCTGGGTTCCCGTTGGGAGCGAACCAAGTGGCCTGCTGTTGCCCGTTGTGACGGGCACGTCGTCGCCACTCTGGACAATATCGCCGTCGGTTACGCCGTTTGGAGCAACGATGTAGCGTTTGGTGCCATCTTCATACCTGACGAGCGCGATCCGTGCCGTACGGTTCGGGTCGTACTCGATCGACATGATCGTTGCGGAGCCCGACTTGTCGCGTTTGAAGTCGATGACCCTGTAGCGGCGCTTGTGGCCGCCACCGCGGTGCCGCACTGTGACTCGACCGTGGTTGTTGCGGCCGCCTTTTTTGAAGAGCGGAGCCAGCAGCGACTTTTCGGGCTCGCCTTTGGTGATGTCCTTGAAATCGTCGGCGATGGTATCGCGACGGCCCGGAGATGTGGGTTTATATTTTTTCAGGCCCATCCCTTAGGCTCCCTCAAACAACTGGATGGAATCGCCGGCAGCCAGCGACACGATGGCTTTCTTCCAGTCGGGCCGCTTCGACGGTCGTCGACCGTAGCGCTTGACTTTGCCCGGCACCTTCAGAGTATTCACCTTGACGACTTTTACATCGAAGGCCCATTCGACGGCCTTTGCGATGTCGTGCTTGCTGGCACCGGTGTCGACTTCAAATACGTACCGTCCGGTTTCACCGAGGAGGGTGCTTTTTTCGGTAACGATCGGTCGTTTGAGGACGCGTGCGTTTTCCATTACTTGTCGCCCCCGGCCGATCCCCAGAGGCCGTCGATCGCTGCGATAGCGTCCTGGGTGAATATCAGGTTCGAAGCGGTTGTGGCTTCAAGCGGGTTCATCAGCGCGGCGGTCTGGACTTCGATGCCCGGTAAATTGTTTGCCGATTTGATTACGTTCTGGTCCGTTGCGCCGGTGACTATCAGCGTTCGGCCCTTGAGTTCAAAAGCGGCCACGATATCACGTATGACACTGCTTTTTGGTGCATCGACCTTGAGCACGTCGATAACCGTAACTGCATCTTCTCTGACTTTGTCTGAAAGGGCCACCCGAAGTGCCTGTCTGCGCATCTTCTTCGGCAGTCGCTGCCGGAAGCTGCGCGGGTGCGGGCCGTGCGCCACGCCACCGCCAACTCGGTTTGGCGAGCGGCGGCTTCCCTGCCGGGCCTGGCCGGTTCCTTTTTGCGGTCGTATTTTGCGAGTCGAGAAACTGACTTCTGCCCGGGTCTGGGTATCTTGGGTACCCTGTCTTTTGTTCGCCTGCTGGGCGATCACGGCCTGGTGCAGGAGATCGTCGTTGCTGGGTGCCGCCCAGACTTTGTCGCTGGCCTCAACGGACCCGACGACCTTGCCTTTTTTGTCTTTTACTTGCAGATCCATTAGTTGCTCTGCTTCTCGATTCTAACGATGCCGTTTTTGGCACCCGGAATTGGGCCCCGTACCAGCACAACATTCTTTTCGGGATCGGTCGCCACGATTTTGAGCCCTTTGATCGTAATTCTGTCGACTCCGTAGTGACCGGCCATTTTCGTGCCGGGCCAGACACGTCCCGGTGAGGTGCCCGCTCCAATTGAACCGGGTGCGCGGTGGCGGTCGGACTGACCGTGTGTCTTCGGGCCGCCGTGGAAGCCCCAGCGTCGTACAACACCGCTGAAACCCTTGCCTTTGGAGGTGCCAATCACCCTGATTGCCTCTCCAACTTCAAATATATCGGCCCTGATTTCCTGTCCGACTTCAAAATCGGCAAGGTCGTCGACGCCGAATTCCTGCAGGTGCTGGAACCTGCCACCGGAGCGGTCCTGGTGCCCGGCTTTGGGTGAGTTCAGCCTGCGGGCAATGCCGAAGCCGATCTGGACAGCCTCGTAGCCGTCACGGGCTTCTGTCTTCACCTGGGTGACGACGCAGGGCCCGACTTCGACCGCCGTAACCGATTCAGCGGTTCCGTCGTCGTGATAGTAGGTTGTCATTCCGATCTTCCGACCGAGAAGTCCAGCGATAGTCATTTCGTTTACTTGCTTGCCGTTCAGCCTAGAGTTTGATTGCGATGTCGACGCCAGCGGGGACGTTGAGCCGGGTTAGTGAATCGATTGTTTTCGAACTTGGATCGAGAATGTCGATCAGGCGCTTGTGAATGCGCAACTCGAAATACTCTCGAGAGTCTTTGTGCACGTGTGGTCCCCGAATGACCGCGAACCGGCGAATTGATGTCGGCAACGGTACCGGTCCGGCCGTTTGCGCCCCGGTCCGTTCGGCAGTTTCCATGATCTGCTGGGCTGAGATATCGAGTACGCGGTGATCGAATGCCTTGAGGACTATTCGAATCTTCTGTCCTGGCATTACTTAGATTCCTATCACTTTCTCTGCAACATTTTTGGGTACCGGCGAATAGTGGTCCAACTCCATTGCGAAGCTGGCACGACCGGTGGTGATTGATCGCACGTGGGTTGCGTACTGGAACGTTTCGGCAAGCGGGATGAATGCGGTCACAATCTGCGTTGTCCCGCGGGCATCCATGTTCTGTACCTGTGACCGCCTGGAGTTCAGGTCGCCGAGCACATCGCCGAGATACTCAGAGGGAGTCACAACTTCGATCTTCATGATTGGCTCAAGCAGTGCAGGCTTGCCTTTGTTCATCGCGGACTTGAAGGCCATCGAGGCGGCCACTTTGAATGCCATTTCCGAAGAGTCGACCTCATGGTACGAACCGTCGATTAGGACTGCTTTCATATCTACGACCGGATAGCCAGCAACGACACCGGACCGGGCAGCTTCACGGAAGCCCTGCTCGATCGGTTTGAAGTATTCGCGCGGCAATGTCGAGCCCGTAATTTCAGATTCAAACTGCAATCCGGCTCCGGTCTCGAGCGGTTCGAGTCGGAGCGTACAGTCACCGAATTGGCCGTGACCACCGGTCTGGCGCACCAGCTTGCCCTGTGCGGTGGCCGTTTTCTTGATGGTTTCCCGGTAGGCGACGCGGGGAGCGCCGACAGTGGCATCGACGTTGAATTCCCGGCGCATTCGCTCGACTATCACATCGAGGTGAAGTTCGCCCATTCCGGCGAGGATGACCTGACCGCTTTCTTCGTCGCTCGAAACGACAAGTGTGGGGTCTTCATCGGCGAGCCGGAGCAGGGCTGTAGACATCTTTTCCTGGTCGCTGCGGGTCTTGGGCTCAACGGCCACAGACAGGACCGGGTCGGGGAAGGTAATTTTTTCGAGTGTAATCTGGGCGTCCTGCGGGCACAGCGTCTGTCCGGTCGACGTGTCCTTCAGGCCGATCGCGGCGACGATTTCGCCCGGACCTGCCGACTTCTTTTCTTCCCGGTGATCGGCGTGCATCACCATCAGCCGGCCAACCCGCTCACGCGACCTGGTGGTCGTGTTGTAGACGGTCTTGCCAGCCTCAAGCACCCCCGAGTAAATCCGCAGGTAAACGAGTCGACCGACGTGGGGGTCGGTAACCACTTTAAAGGCGAGGGCCGCAAGGGGGTCGTCAATAGAGGGTTTCCGCTCGATTGAGATGGATTCATCTGCAGGGTCGACGCCCTTTATGGCCGGAACATCAAGTGGAGATGGGAGGTAATCGATTATTGCATCGAGCAGCGGGTGAATTCCCCGGTGCCGAAGTGCCGAGCCGACGCAGACCGGGAATATCTTCAGTGCAATCGTCGCAGCCCTGATCCCGGCTTTAAGTTCGGCTTCGGTAATTTCCTCTTCTTCGAGGAACTTCAACATCAGGCCGTCGTCGGTCTCGGCAACCTTTTCTACAAGGTGCATCCGGGCGGTTTCGGCAGCTTCAGCATATTCGGCCGGGATATCGGTAATTACATGCTCGATAGCCTCGGGCGTTTCGTACAGGTACGCCTTTCGTGCAACGAGATCGATCAGGCCACGAAAATCCGATTCGGCACCCATCGGTATCTGAATTGGGACTGCGTTTGCGCCGAGGCGGTCGTGGACCGTCTGCACGGCATATTCGAAGTTGGCACCCAACCGGTCCATCTTGTTGACGAAAATGAGTCGCGGGACGTTGTAGGTGTCGGCCTGTCGCCAGACCGTTTCTGATTGGGGCTGGACGCCCGAGACAGACTCGAGCACAACGACGCCGCCATCGAGTACCCGGAGACTGCGTTCTACCTCTGCCGTGAAGTCGACGTGACCGGGAGTGTCGATGATGTTGATCTGGTGACCATCCCACTGTGCGTTTGTGGCAGCAGAGCCGATGGTGATCCCGCGCTCGCGTTCGAGCGACATGAAGTCCATGACGGTCGTGCCTTCATCGATGTTGCCGATCTTGTACGTCTCACCGGTGAAGAACAGCACGCGTTCGGTCACGGTGGTCTTACCGGCGTCGATGTGGGCTATGAAGCCTATGTTCCGAACTTTTCTGAGGTCGGTTTTCTTTGCAGATATTGTGGTCATCCCAGTTGCCATTCGTTCCGTCCCCGTGGGTGAATCATCGGAGCGGCTTTGCGGCTGAAGTATTTATGCTGGTCCCTACCAGCGATAGTGAACAAAAGCCCTGTTCGCTTCGGCCATCCTATGAAGGTCTTCGCGCCTTCTTACAGCGACGCCGCCGCCGCGCGAGGCTTCTAGCAGTTCTGCGTACAACCGGTCGGCTATTGGCCGGCCCGATCGTTCGCGTGCTGCAGTAATAAGCCACCGCTGAGCCAGGGCGCCCCTGCGTTCCGGGCGGACTTCCACCGGTACCTGATAAGTTGCTCCACCCACGCGGCGGGGCTTAACTTCCAGGGCTGGCATTGCGTTCCGCACGGCCTGTTCGAAAACCTCAAGGCCGGGCCGGTTGGTTTCTTTTTCGAGCATTTCCAGGGTGTTGTACATGGCGCGCTGTGCCACCGATTTCTTGCCGCCGATCATGAGGCGGTTGATAAAGCGGGCAAGCTCCACACTCCCGTACTGTGGGTCCGGGGCTATGTTTCTGCGCTGTGCGCGGCGCCTGCGTGACATTACGTTTCTTCTTCTCTTGCCTTCGGCCCGGCAGCCTGTTGGCAGTCTTCTAAATTCTTTGCCGGTCCAACAATGCCGTTAGCAATGTCGCTGGCAAACCAAGCCGCCTATCCAAATTTTAGAGAGGCGGCCGCAATTACCGTGTTTTCTGTTAATTAGCTCTTTGTCGTACCGTACTTACTTCGTCCGCGTTTTCGGCCCTCAACACCAGATGTGTCGAGCGTTCCGCGAACGATGTGATATCGAACGCCTGGAAGGTCGGGAACCTTGCCGCCGCGGATGAGCACGACGGAGTGCTCCTGCAAGTTGTGGCCTTCACCCGGAATGTAAGCCGTAACTTCCATGCCGTTACTAAGGCGGACGCGCGCTACTTTGCGAAGGGCCGAGTTCGGCTTCTTCGGAGTGACAGTCCGAACCTGCAGGCACACACCGCGCTTCTGCGGGCTGCCCTTTTTCAGTTCGACCTGCTTGTTGGCAAATGTATTAAATGCGTAGCGTAGCGCGGGCGTCTTAGGCTTACGCCGCTTACGTTTGCGCTTGTTGCGCACCAGTTGGTTAACCGTGGGCAATATTTGCTCCAGAAAAAATGCCACAAGTAGACGCGACCGACCGATTTGGTTCCGGCCACGAAGGGTAAGTATACGAACCGGTGCAGTAGCAAGTCAACGAGATTTTACGACTTTTCACGGCGTTCATAAAGTTGGCGCGCCAGACTCAGCACGGGGCCGGCGACAGATTGGCACCCTGGCCTGATGACCGGACCAAACAAGGTTGTGAAATTCGCCACAAACTAATATGCTGAGTTGCTTCGACGTTGCCGCCCGACCACAAATGAAGGCGCGCGCGCAGGCGGTACACATCGCAGGTCCATTGGGCGTGCAAGTGAATTTGGGTGTATTTAAGGTGAGTTCGATAGCCCTTCTGGGTTTTACAGATGCAGAATCAGAACGCCTTGTGGCGGGCGTCGGCGCGGTCGATTCTTCACTCGAATTGATCAGGGTCACGCCCGAAACCAGCAAAGATGAGCTTGCATCGATAGTGGAGGGTGCCCTGGTATGGGCTCCCGGAACGGGTCTTGCCGGACCCTCCGGCCTCGTCCACGCTGCGGCCGATGCTGGCGTGCCGGTCGTCGTGATTCTGCCCGTGGTTTCGCTCGAAGGTATCAGCGCGGCGCGTGTGGAGATCGAAGTATGTTTTCTCCCCTGCACCCCAGAAGAGGTTGTCGAGCGATTGAAACTGGCGATGTCGGTGCAAGTGCCGGTCGAGGGATCCAATACGATCAAACACGGCGAGCTTGTCATCGACTGCGATCGTTATGAGGTAACTCTGAGGGGTCGCAAGCTCAATCTGACATACAAGGAGTACGAGCTACTGAAATACCTGGCCTCAAACCCGGGTAGGGTTTTCAGCCGGGAAGCCCTGCTCCGAAGCGTGTGGGAGTACGACTATTTCGGGGGCACCAGGACGGTGGACGTGCATATCCGGCGTTTGCGGAGCAAGATCGACGATGTTACTCACCACTTTATTGAAACGCAGTGGAACGTGGGCTACCGCTTCCGCTCGCCGCAGACCGCCTCTTAGCTGTGCGTGAACAACCGGGGATCGCTTGAGACGACAGGAACCTAGGACCAGATTTCAAATATTGAAACAATTCGTTAACACAGAGCGCGTGCGGTGCGCGCGTACAGGTGCAAAATAATTAACCCACGATTTCGCAATGTAAAAACGGCGAGTACCGGTTCTGCCGGTACAGGCATCTCGATCGACCACCAATTGATCGGACCGTTCAGATCATGACACAAACAACCAAAAATACGCGACCGGGATCAAAACCTGGAAACGATGAAGAGGCGATCAAGTACGTCCTGATCTCGGCGCGCGAGCATGATGTGAAGTTCATCCGGCTGTGGTTCACGGATATCCTGGGTACCTTGAAGGGTTTCGCCATTACGGTGGACGAGTTGGAAGGGGTGCTGCGGAACGGGGCCAGTTTCGACGGCGCTTCTATCGAAGGGCTGACGCGGGCGGACGAATCGGACATGGTGGCGATGCCGGATCCCTCGACGTTCCAGGTTCTGCCGTGGCGCCCGAGTAAGAATTCGGTCGCAAGGCTGTTCTGCGATATCGAAACGCCCGCTGGTGAGCCGTCGACCGCGGACGGTCGCCAGATCTTGCGCAAGAACATCCTGCGCTCGTCTGAAATGGGATTGACGTTTTACGTTGCGCCGGAAATTGAGTACTACTACGACTTGGATAGCGCGGATGACGAAGTCCCCCACGACCAGAGCGGTTACTTCGACCAGACTTCGGTCGATGGCACAGGGGCCGACCTGCGTCGCGATACGGTATTGACACTCGAGGAAATGGGCATCCCGGTCAAGCACAGCCATCACGAGGTGGGGAGCGGCCAGCACGAGATCGACCTGCGTCACATGGATGCATTGACCATGGCCGATTCGGTAATCACATTCAAGGTGGCGGCCAAGGAAATCGCTGCCGCAGCTGGCGGCCACGCAACTTTTATGCCACGACCGTTTGGCGACCGGCACGGTTCGGGGATGCACACCCACATGTCGCTCTTCACGGGCGACAAAAATGCGTTCTTCGACGCCGATGCCGATTTGCACCTTTCGGAAGTTGGCCGCCAGTTCATCGCCGGACTCATGCGCCATGCTGCCGATATCTGCCTGGTCACGAATCAGTGGGTCAATTCGTACAAACGCCTGCTGCCCGGGCTGGAGGCCCCGATTTTCGCTTCATGGACAACCGGTAATTTCGGTGATTTAATCCGGGTGCCGACATACCGGCCCGGGCGCGAAGAGAGCGTACGCGTGGAATACCGCGCCCCCGATTCCGCTGCCAACCCCTATCTACTTTTCTCGGTCCTGCTGGCTGCGGGAATTGACGGCATCGAAAAGAAAATGCCGCTGCCGGAACCTCTTGAGGCGAATGTGTACAGAATGTCGGATGCGGAACTTAGTGACCGCGGAGTCGCAAAACTGCCGCGCACGCTCGATGAGGCAATTCGCCTTGCCGAGAATAGCGAGTTGCTTGAGCAGACTCTTGGAACGACCGCGATGAACAATTTCCTTGAGAACAAGCGGCTTGAATGGCAGCAGTTCAGTAACGCAGTAACCGACTATGAGCTGACGAGATACCGACAGCTGTAGCGTCGGTGTGTTGACCCGAAACGACGAACCTTCACTAACAGGAAAAGTATGACCGAAGTCCGGAATAATTTTGACCCCAGACCCGAAGTGGTGTTGCCAGATTTCACTGACATCGCTGAACGCGGGCTGTACGTTCCCGAGCTGGAACACGATGCCTGTGGCGTTGGAATGGTTGCCAACATCACCGGGAAGCGCACGCACAAAATTATCGACCAGGCGCTGGAAGTACTGGTGAATCTGGGACACCGGGGGGCAGCCGGGGCCGACCCGATGACAGGCGATGGCGCTGGCATGACCATCCAGATGCCCGATGATTTCATGCGCAAAGTGGCCGAACAGGAAGGCTTTACCCTGCCGGGCGAGCGCCGTTACGGCGTTGCGATGTGCTTTCTGCCGAACGATGACGCGTTGAACGCAGCAGCCCGCTCCGCGCTTGAGCTGGCAACCACGGAAAACGGCATGCGGGTCCTCGGGTGGCGCGATGTGCCGAACAATCCGGTTGCCATCGGGATTACCGCCCGTGCCATCATGCCGAAGATTGCACAGTTGTTCGTTGGCGCACCCGACGGTGTCGAAGGCGATGATTTCGAGCGCAGTCTGTACATGGCCCGCAAGACGACCGAAAAGCAGTTTCTGTATGCGGAGACCGACGCCGAGACCCGCAAAGTACTGCTCCGTGAGTTCTACGTCTGTTCCTGGTCGTCACGCACCCTGATTTACAAGGGCATGTTGCTCGTCGGCCAGCTTGGCGAATTTTTCCCCGATCTGCACGATCCCCGGATGGTCACTGCATTCGGCCTGGTCCACTCGCGTTTTTCTACCAACACGCTGGGTTCGTGGAAACTTGCCCACCCGTACCGGATGCTTGCCCACAACGGTGAAATCAACACCATACGCGGTAACCGCAACTGGATGCAGGCAAGGGAACGCACGCTTGAGTCGCCGTTCTTCGGCGATAAGATCGACCAGCTGACGCCGATATGCGAATCTGACGACCCGTCGGATACCGCATCGCTCGACAACGTGTTCGAATTGCTTCGTATGACGGGTCGTTCGGTCGAGCACACAGCCGCAATGCTGATGCCTGCCGCCTGGTACGGCCACGAGTCAATGCCCCAGGAAGTCAAGGATTTCTACGAGTACCACGGCAACATCATGGAGCCCTGGGACGGCCCCGCGATGATCGTGTTTACAGACGGCGATGCGCTCGGCGCCGTTCTCGACAGAAACGGCCTTCGCCCGTTCCGATACTGGGTTACCAAAGACGACCTGCTGGTGATGGCCTCTGAAACCGGTGTACTTGATGTCGAACCCGAAAATATTAAGTACCGCTCGCGTCTTGAGCCGGGCCGGATGTTCCTGATCGATTTCAAGCAGCAGCGGATCGTTGAGCCGGATGAAGTCATTCATCGGATCGCATCGCAAAACCCCTACGGGAAGTGGCTCGAAGAAAACCGGACGACCGTCGACTCACTACCCGAGGCCGATAGTGTTCCGGGTCCGGACATCGAAACCCTTGTTAGCCGGCAAATGGCATTTGGCTACTCGCGTGAAGACCTGCACACGCTGATCCGCCCGATGTCGATCACCGCGCACCAGCCACAGGGCTCGATGGGCAACGACGCCCCGCTCGCGGTCCTTTCAGACAAGCCCCAGAACTTGTTCGCCTACTTCAAGCAGGCTTTCGCCCAGGTTTCAAATCCGCCACTCGACGCCATCCGCGAGCAGTTGGTTACGCAGCGCGCTGTCCCCGCGGGCAGGCGCACAAACATTTTCGAGACGACTCCCCTGCACTGCCGCACGCTGAGGATCGACCACCCGGTGCTCAGGAATTCCGAGCTGGCAAAGATCAAGGCCGCGGACTTGCCCGGTGTGAAGGCCCGGACTATCTCGACCCTGTTCCCCGTCGCAGACGGCACCGGGGCGCTCGACACCGCTCTCGACCGCATCCGCGAAGAGGCCAGTCAGGCGATCGAAGACGGTTACACCTTGCTGATCCTGTCCGACCGCGGTGTGGACAGTGAGCACGCGTATGTCCCATCGTTGCTGGCAACGGGTGCGGTGCACCACCACCTGATACGTGAGCGCAACCGGGCACAGGCCGACATCATCGTGGAATCGGGCGAACCTCGCGAGGTGCATCACTTTGCGACCCTGTTCGGCTACGGTGCATCGGCGATCAACCCGTACCTTGCACTCGAAACAATTGCCGGGTTGAGCCTGCGCCCGACTGCCGAGGAACGGATTCCGTTGCAGGACAAGGCGGAGGAGAACTTCCGCGAGGCTATCGAAGAAGGCGTTGTGAAGACGATGGCCAAGATGGGCATCTCTACCCTCCAGGGCTATATTGGTGCACAGATTTTCGAGGCTCTCGGGCTCTCGCAAGAGCTTGTCGATGAGTTCTTCACGCGGACCGTTTCACGCATCAGCGGGATCGGCACCCGCGAAATAGCGCTCGATCTCCTGGCCAACCACTCGCATGCCTACTCACCCGACAACATTCCATCGAACCTCAAGCTGGACCTGGGCGGTCTTTACCTGTGGCGGGCAACCGGCGAACGCCACATGTGGAACCCGGACACGATTGCCCTGCTGCAGGACGCGGTAACCAGAAACGACGGTGATGTGTTCAGGCAGTTCACCACGGCTTCGGATGATGAGGGCAACGAGCACATCACGATAAGGAACATGCTGGAACCTGTTTTCGGGGACGAGATTCCGCTCGATGAGGTAGAGCCAGCCGAGGTAATTGTCGAGCGTTTTGCGACCGGTGCGATTTCGCTCGGGTCGATCAGCCGCGAGGCCCACGAAACCCTGGCGGTGGCGACCAACCGCATCAAGGCCCGTTCTAACACCGGCGAGGGCGGAGAGGACCCGGAGCGGTTCACTCTTGAAGCGAACGGCGATTCGCGTTCCAGTGCGGTGAAGCAGGTTGCCTCTGGCCGGTTCGGAGTCACGACCAACTATCTGGTCAATGCACAGGACCTGCAGATCAAGATGGCGCAGGGTGCGAAGCCCGGTGAGGGTGGCGAAATTCCGGGGCCAAAAATCTCGGACTACATCGCTTACATCAGGAAAACGACTCCCGGTGTCGAGCTGATCTCTCCCCCGCCGCATCACGATATCTACTCGATTGAGGACCTTGCACAGCTCATACACGATCTTAAAAACGTCAACCCTGACTCACGTATTCATGTGAAGCTGGTTTCGGTGGCCGGCGTCGGAATCATCGCCGCCGGTGTTGCCAAGGGCAAGGGCGATGTCGTTTTGATTTCCGGCGACTCAGGCGGCACCGGGGCATCGCCGCTCAGTTCGATTCGCCATGCGGGCCTGCCTTGGGAACTCGGGCTAGCAGAAACTCAGCAGGTGCTTGTTGCCAACGGCCTGCGCGATCGCATCGTCGTTCAAACGGACGGGCAGATGAAGACGCCGCGCGATGTTCTTGTCGCAGCGTTGCTCGGTGCCGAGGAATGGGGCATTGCCACCGGCGCACTGATCTCGATCGGTTGCATCATGCTGCGCAAGTGCCACCTGAACACCTGTTCAGTGGGTGTTGCGACGCAGGACCCCGAGCTGCGCAAGAAATTCACCGGTACGCCCGATGCGGTGGTGAACTACTTCATGTTCCTTGCCCAGGGCCTTCGCGAGCTCATGGCAAAGATGGGCTTCCGGACGGTTAACGAGATGATTGGCCGGGTCGACAAGCTGAAGGCGCGGGATGACATCGACCACTGGAAGGCGAAGACGCTTGACCTTTCGCCCATCATCATGAAACCGGAGGTAATGCCAGACGACCATCCGTACCAGCAAATACTGCAGGACCACGGTCTCGACAAGGCGCTCGACAACAAGCTGATCGAACTGGCACAACCGGCAATCGAAAATGGCCAGATTGTTACCGAAACCCTGGAGATCAAAAACGGCAATCGGACTGTCGGGGCAACTCTCAGCGGAATTATCGCGAAGAAGACCGGCGAGGAAGGTCTGCCGGACGGCTCTATCAACTTCACGTTCCGGGGATCGGCCGGACAGAGCTTTGGGGCCTGGCTGGTAAACGGCGTGACGTTCCGGGTTGAGGGTGACGCAAACGATTACTTCGGCAAGGGTCTGTCGGGCGGGAGGCTGATCATTACGCCTCCCGCAGGCAGTCCGTACGAGGCCCATGAAAACATCCTCATCGGCAACGTCGCGCTGTACGGCTCGACGGGCGGCGAGGTCTATGTGAACGGTCTTGCGGGCGAGCGATTCGCAGTCCGTAACTCGGCGGCGACGGCCGTCGTGGAAGGTATCGGCGATCACGGCTGCGAGTACATGACGGGCGGCAAAGTGGCGGTTCTCGGCGCGGCCGGGCGCAACTTTGCTGCGGGAATGAGCGGCGGTATTGCGTATGTAATCGACTCCGATGGTTCGTTCGAGAAGCACTTCAACAGCGCAATTGCCGACCTGCTTGAGGTGACTCCGGGTTCGGAGGACGACCGCGTACTCAAGAGCATGATCCAGAAACATTTCGAATACACCGGCAGCAAGCTGGCCGCGAAGTTACTTGCCGATTGGCCGACCACGGTAAAGCAGTTCAAAAAGGTTTTCCCGAGAGACTACGCCAGGGTGCTGCGCAGGCGGGCTGCGGCGGCTTCTGACGACGACACCGGAAATGGAGCTGGAGAATTGCCTGGTACCTCCGGGCCATCGGGCTCCAAGGAACAGGTTGGCAGCCGTGGGTAAAGTAACGGGGTTCATGGAGGCGAGTCGACGGATTCCGGCACGGCGCGACAAGACGGAACGGATTGGCGACTGGCAAGAGGTGTACCTGGAATGGGGTGATGGTGACGCACGTCGCCAGGCGAGCCGCTGCATGGACTGCGGGGTACCGTTCTGCAACAGCGGGTGTCCGCTTGGAAACCTGATTCCGGAGTTCAACGATTTCCTCTACCACGGTAACTGGGAAGAGGCCATTGAGCAGTTGCATGCGACGAACAACTTTCCGGAGTTCACCGGTCGTATCTGCCCGGCTCCGTGCGAATCGTCATGCACGCTTGCGATAAATTCAGAGCCCGTAACGATCGAAATGATCGAAAAGGCAATTGCGGACCGCGGCTGGCGCGAAGGTTGGATTAAGCCGGAACCGGCAGAAATCAAGACCGGAAAGACGGTTGCCGTTGTGGGGTCGGGGCCTGCGGGGCTGGCAGCCGCGCAACAGCTGGCGCGTGCAGGTCATACGGTCACTGTGTTTGAGCGCAACGAGTACATAGGCGGTCTGCTCTCGCTCGGAATTCCCGAGTTCAAGCTTGAGAAGCGAGTTATCGAACGGCGCGTCGACCAGATGCGCGACGAGGGCGTCGAGTTCCTGGTGAATGTAAATGTGGGAGTCGACATTACGCATGATGAGCTGCTCGACGATTTTGATGCTGTCTGCCTTTCCGGTGGGTCGACCGTCCCACGAGATTTACCGATTGAGGGACGCGACCTCAAGGGTGTCCATTTCGCAATGGATTTCCTTACTCAACAGAATCGCAAGTTAAGGGGGCAGGAATTTTCTCCGGAAGAGACCATCGACGTGAACGGCAAGAATGTTGTGATCATTGGCGGCGGTGACACCGGGGCCGACTGCCTGGGCACATCACATCGCCAGGGTGCCGCCAATATCGTGCAGATGGAGATCCTCCCGCGACCGTCGGAGACACGCACCGAGATCAACCCGTGGCCGCAGTGGCCGACAATATTCCGCACTTCGAGTGCACACGAAGAGGGTGGCGACAGGGACTTTAATGTTCTGACGAAGCGGTTCGTGGGCGACAACGAGGGCAATCTCAAGCTACTGGAGTGCACACGAATCGAGTGGGTTCAGGACGAAGAGACCGGACGTTTCGAGATGAACGAAATCCCGGGGAGCGAGTTCACTATCAAGGCCGAAGCCGTTCTTCTGGCGATGGGTTTCCTGCAACCGCAGCACGACGGTCTTCTGGACGCTCTCGGAGTTGAATACGACCCGCGGGGTAATGTCGCCGCCGACGGCACCATGAAAACCAACCTCGACAAGGTGTTCGCGTGTGGCGACATGCAGCGGGGTCAATCACTCGTAGTACATGCGATCGCCAGCGGACGTCGGTGCGCTCGGCAGATCGACATCTTCTTGATGGGAAGCTCTCGGTTGCCGACTGTTAGCGGCTATGCCCGGCCACCGGTCATGGCAAGTGTCGACAGTTAAGGGCAACGAGTAGCGGCGATAGAATCAGATCACTATGACTTCCGATGCCGGCAGTTCGGTTCCTACAGCCACAATTCGAGTAGCGGCAGCCCAGATAAACACCGCGGTTGGCGATATCGACGGCAACGCGCGCATGATCGAAGAGTGGATAGGGCTGGCGCAGGGGCAGGGTGCCGACCTCGTTGCCTTCCCTGAACTGACCATTACCGGTTATCCCCCGGAAGACCTCGTCCTCTACGACAACTTCATCGCGGCAAACTTGGCGGCGCTTGGCCGGATCGCTGCTACTGTGGGCGATATCGTGGCACTGGTCGGGTTCGTGGATTCCGAAGACGGCAATCTGTTCAATTCAGCTGCGGTGCTGCACCAACGGAAAATAGTCGCAACCTATCGGAAAATCCACCTTCCCAACTACGGTGTGTTCGATGAACGCCGTTATTTCACCGCCGGGGACGAATGCCCGATACTGTCGATCCGCGGGATCAAAGTTGGCATTAACATTTGCGAAGATATCTGGGAGCCGGTCGGACCGCCAGAAGTCCAGTGTGCTGCCGGTGCTCAAATCATCGTCAACCTGAATGCATCCCCTTACGAATCGGGCAAACAGGGACACCGGGTCGAGATCGTGACCGGGCTATCTCGTCGCAATCGCGTTTACACGCTGTACGTGAACCAGGTCGGTGGCCAGGACGAGTTGGTGTTCGATGGCGGGAGCATGCTTGCAGGCCCCACTGGAGAGTTGATTGGCACAGCTGCCCGATTTGAAGAATCGATGCTGCTGGCCGACATTGACACTGGTCCGCTGGAGAACTTGCGGCTGAACCACCAGGCCCAGGCAGTTCCACAGGACGAGCTCGATGAAGTTGCGGTGCCGAGGACGGTCGCTCTGGATGTCCCGCTGCCAGCTGACAGGCCGCGACTTCCCGAACTGTCGATTCACCGGCTGGACCGGCTTGAGGCCGTGTACCGGGCCCTTATTCTGGGGACCGCCGACTACCTGAAGAAGACCGGGTTCGAAAAAGTGGCGATTGCGGTATCGGGGGGCATCGATTCGGCTCTTGTTACTGTGATCGCCGCCGATGCCATTGGCGTGGAGAACGTCGTCGGGGTCGCCCTGCCGTCGCGGTATTCGTCTGAAGGTAGCGTTGTCGATGCCGAGGACCTGTGTTCCCGCCTGGGCGTTGAATTGTGGAAGATCCCAATCGAGCCGGGACACAGTGCATTCGAAGACATGTTGCATGATGCGTTCGACGGCACAGAACCAGGCCTGTCGGAAGAGAACATGCAGGCCCGCATCCGCGGAAACCTGATGATGTCGATAGCCAACAAGTTTGGCTGGCTGGTTTTAACCACCGGCAACAAGTCGGAAATGGCGATCGGGTATGCGACTCTGTACGGCGACATGGCCGGCGCGTTTGCGGCAATCAAGGACGTTCCGAAAACGCTGGTTTACGAACTTTGCGATCACCGCAACAGGCGGGGTCCGGGATCGCCCATTCCGCAGGCAATCATCGATAAACCGCCGAGCGCTGAACTGCGGCCCAATCAGCTCGATGAGGATTCGCTTCCGCCCTACGACCAGTTGGACCGCATCATTCACATGTATATCGAAGAGCGGATGTCGCCCGACCTGGTCGTACAGAAAGAGCAGGCGCTGCCAGAAGGCGGCGCGACCGAAGCGACCGTGCGGCGGGTAGTTCGCCTCATCGACATCAACGAGTACAAGCGGCGACAATCGCCGCCAGGGGTGAAGATTACGGGGCTCGCGTTCGGGAAGGACCGTCGCCTGCCGATAGCCTCGGGCTGGCAGAGGTAATGATTTTTGATGGGGCGACTGCTGTGCACGCAGAGTATTTCTGAACTATGTACGAACGGGCGGGAGGTTGGATTCATTCCGATCTACAAAATTGTTTCACATTGACCCGGTAGGTTAGATGTCACTTATCCACTAACTTGACATGGCCCGATTTCGGCTCTGGAGCCCCTGGTTCCCGGGCCCTGTGTTATCTGCCTATCGCCTTTATGGCACTCACGGGCCAGACAAAGAGATCATCATGAAACTGCCAGAAAAATTCAAAAACTTCCTGATTGGCGGGTTGGCCGCGCTGACCCTGGTGGCGGCCGTCGCGTGCACCGGCGCAGTTGACCCAGTCGATTCGGCGTTCACACCGCCCACGGCCGAGCAGGTCTCAGACGCTGGCGACAATGCCGGTGTCACAACGAGTGGCATCGCAACATCGGCCGCGGTCGATTCTTCCAGTTCAGATTCAGACTCTCCGGCAGATTCCGGTGATTCAGATGGCCCCGGTGACCCGATCCAGGCGACTTTTGACGAAGTTGTTCCCAGTGAGTCGACCGGTGACGCACTTCCTGAAACAGTGGCAGAAGTGGACACCCCCGAAGTAGCTCCGGTAGTTGTGCCGGAGGTGGCGCCGGAATTGGTGATAAGCGAACTCACGCCAGCGGATATCGTTGCGGCGCAGAGCGATCACCTGGCGAACCTTTATGAGAAGGCCGTCCAATCGATCGTATTCATACGTGCCATCACGTCGCAGGGCGAGGGTTCTGGCTCGGGGTTCGTGTGGGACACCGATGGGCACGTTGTTACGAATTACCACGTCGTGCAGGGTGCAACTTCTTTGACCGCCAAGTTCTTCAACGGTCGTGAATATACGGCCAGCATCGTGGCGTTCGATCTCGACGCCGACTTGGCTGTCATCAAGCTTGAAAACGTCGAGCACGAACTCGTGCCGATCGCAATTGGAAACTCATCAGACCTCAGGCCTGGCGAGATGGCCATTGCACTCGGTAACCCATTCGGTGAAGAGTTCACAATGACCACGGGTATCGTCAGCGCGGTCAGCCGGTCTCTCAGGAGCGGGTTTTCGCTCTACAGTATTCCCGCCGTCGTGCAGACCGACGCAGCGATCAACCCGGGTAATTCCGGCGGTCCGTTGCTCGACATGAACGGGGCCGTTATCGGGGTGAACACGCAGATCCGGAGCGATTCCCGCCAGAATTCTGGTGTTGGGTTCGCAGTTCCGGTGGATCTCGTGAAGCGTGTGGTTCCCTCGCTGATCGAATTCGGACATCACGAGTACTCCCTGATGGGGATCAGCGGCGACGAAGTGGACATCCGGGTGCGCAACGACGCAGGACTTCCCGGCGACGTAATGGGTGCGTACGTGATCAGGGTCACGCCGGGTGGACCGGCCGATCTGGCCGGGATTCGGGAAGACACGGGTTCGGCAGGACTTCAGAATTGGGACGGTGACGTAATCGTTTCTATCAATTCCATCAGGATGGCGTCGATGGACGACCTGATCGCCTACCTGGCGCTGAACACGGCCCCAGACGAAGAAATAGTTGTCGGGATCTACCGGGATGGTGTTGAGATTGCAATCCCAATGACACTCGGGGCCAGGCCCGCGACTTCCTGAACACCTGAAACATTCACACTGAACCTCGGAGCCCCGGTCGTCACTGCCGGGGCTCCGTTGGTATGGGGAGGGATTGAGTGGGAAATCGGCATCCTGGACGATTTATGCGGATAATTCGTTTACCCTCCTCACAAACATCAACCGCCATTGAAAATGTGGTTAGTAACTGTTCCACGCTCTCCACTAAATCTTCACCTTCAAGGGCTATTCACCGGTATATATATGAGTATGTTGAATGTGGCGATCCGGATATCATAGAGATCGCATATCGTGAAACAAATGCCAACCACAGCATCAACTATCGTAGGTGGAAAATAATATGAATATCGCGGAGCTTGAAGCCCTGAAAGCAGTGGCAGAAACTGGAAGCTTCACTCGTGCGGCAAATCACCTCGGGATGAGCCAACCTGGAGTGAGCCGGCAGATCCAGCGACTCGAACGAGAATTGGGGACTCGATTACTTGAGAGGCGCGGCACCGGTGCGATACTCACCGACGCCGGGCGTGAATCCATGAATTTCGCGATACGCACGATATCCGATTTCGACGCGCTGGTATCTCGGTTTGGACCCGACCCTTCGGCGCTCACCGGGGTCATCAGGATAGTTGCGAGTACCACCCCGGCCGAATATTTAGTTCCGGGTCTGGTAGCAGAATTTACCGATGACCACACCGGTATTTCTGTCGAGGTACTTGTTACCGACTCGGCGCAGGTAGCGCGAACTCTAGGCGATCGTCAGGCCGACCTTGGCCTTACGGGTATGCCTTCGACATCTGTCGGTTTCTCGGCCGTTTCGGTGGGTAGAGACGAAGTCGTCCTTGCAGTGTCGAATGAGCATCGGTTTGCGGATCAACGGTCGATTACGATCGGCCAACTGCGAGACGAGAACATCATCGAGCGCGAAGGTGGTTCAGGCACCTGGCAAACTGTGGTCCAGGCCCTCTCTTCAACGGGAATCGAACTGCCCGAGCACAAAGTATCGATGACCCTTGGCAGCACGCAGGCGGTGATCGCTGCGGTCGCCCAGAACCTAGGTGTCGGGTTCGTGACCGTGCACGCGGCAAACGGCCGCAGTGACAAAGTAACCGCCGTGCGAATCGACGGGCTTTCGCTTGAGCGTGATCTCAACCTTATATTCGAAACGGGTCGTGTTCGTGGACGTCACACGCAGGCGTTCATCGACTTTGTGCAGAACAAGTCCCAGTCCTAGTTTCTGTTCCTGCTGCAACAGGATTTCTGGGAGAGCGATATTGTTGTGCCAGCGGTCTGTTGCAGTTTTAGAACGCTTGTGCTAATCTGCGCCTCAATGCAGGTCGTTCGGGCCCGCATGTCCGATCGGTAATTAGCGCAGAAGGAAGAGCGACGTTGGCTGTTAAGAAAGCACAGGCAAAGGCCTCGGTTAACGGGACCGTTAGCGATCGAGACAAGACTCTTGAGCTGGCGCTCGCACAGATCGAGAAGGCATTCGGGCGCGGCGCGGTGATGCGACTCGGAGAATCGACTGCGCTTAGTAAGATCAAGTCGATTCCGACAGGTTCGCTCGCCTTGGATTTGGCGCTCGGGGTCGGCGGTCTTCCACGGGGCCGGATAATCGAGATTTTCGGTGCCGAGTCTGCCGGTAAGTCGACGCTGGCGATGTCGGTTATCGCCGAGGCCCAGGCCGCCGGTGGTCTGGCCGCGTTCATCGATGTTGAGCACGCTATGGACCCGGTTTATGCCCGTGTGCTGGGTGTTGATATCGATAAGCTCCTGATTTCACAGCCCGATTCGGCAGAGCAGGCTCTTGAAATTACCGAATACCTCATCCGCAGTGGTGCGCTCGACATCATTGTTCTGGACAGCGTCGCCGCACTTGTTCCGCTTGCCGAGCTGGAAGGCGATATGGGCGATATGCAGATCGGCCTGCAGGCGCGGCTCATGTCGAAGGCGTTACGTAAGCTCACCGGGATAATCCACAAGACAGACACGGTCTGCATATTTATCAACCAGCTCCGCGAAAAAGTTGGAGTGGTCTTTGGCAGCCCCGAGGTGACGCCAGGCGGGCGGGCATTGAAGTTCTACAGTTCGGTCCGCATCGATCTCAGGAGAGTCGAGGCGATCAAGGTTGGCCAGGAAATCATCGGTAACCGCGTGCGGGCAAGGGTTGTGAAGAACAAGGTTGCGCCGCCTTTCCGCAAGGCCGAGATAGAGATCCTCTTCAAGTCGGGCATTAGTAAAGAAGGCAGCCTGATCGATCTTGGTACTGAGAATGGCATCATCAAGAAGAATGGTTCGTTCTATTCGTATCGCGACACCCGGCTCGGCCAGGGCCGCGAAGCGACACGTCAGTTCCTGAAGGAAAATACTGATATCCGCGACCAGATTGAGGCCAGAATTCGCGGTGGGGAAGAACAAGCCGCTGATCCAGTCGGTGCCGTTCCAGATGGTGGAGCCGGTGAGGCATCTGCACCGAACTGACCTCGAGAGACAATCGGGTGTCGAACGGTGCTCGCTGGCATTGCAATACCCGCCGTGCCACCCAGGGCTCGCGCCTGCCTACTGGGAGTTTCAAGTAAGCCCGGTAACTAACGCCTCCCCAGCGACCGTCGATATGTCAGATAAACTTGATACTAGGAATGGCCCGTTGTTTTTCGCGTGTTGATTCTTCAATCCGGGTTGTTCCGACCGTAATCAAGTGACTGTTTCAATCGCGATTATTGTTTTTGGGTTGCTGGGTAGCGCTTTTATCAGCGCTACCGAGGCAGCTGTGCTGGGCGCGAGTCGCTACAGGATCGAATACCGCGGAGAGGAGGGTGACAAGAGGGCCCGACTCGTTATCCGAATATTCGATGACTACGAGAGGTTTTTCGGAACAATTCTTCTCCTGGGCAATCTGTTCAACATCACAGTTGCGTCAGTCGGAACAACCCTGGCCATCTCGACCATCGGCGGCGGAGAGCCTACCGTCCTGTCTGCTATCGTCGCCACGGCAATCGCTACTGTAGCTATTGTCATTGTCGGTGAGTTGACCCCCAAAACACTGGCTGTCGTGGCACCCGAGCGGTGGGCCCTTGCGACGGCCCGGATTGTGCTGATCATGATGACTGTCGCGTGGCCGGTGGTTTTCGCGTTCACGCTGGTCCCCCGCGGGATCATGCGCCTGTTCGGTGGCAAGGAGGCGTTTTCGAGCCCGATTGTCACGCCGGGTGAACTGCGTACTTTGATCGACCTCGGTGAGGCTGAAGGCACGGTGGAAGAATCCACCGGTGAAATGCTTGAGAACATATTCCGGTTCGGGGAAATGGAGGTTCGCGACGTAGTGACCCCGCGCACTAATATCGTCTGGATTCAGGCCGAAGCCACCTTCAGGGAGTTCATGAATTCGTACCGGGTTTCGCCGCACACAAGATTCCCGGTGTTCGACACCGGTCACGACGATGTGGTCGGGATCCTTTCGGTGAAGGACGTTCTGGCGAGGATGTCCGAATCGAATCTTGATTTCGATCAGCCCGTTATCAACCTCATGCGCCAGACTTACTTCGTTCCTGAAACCAAGCGCCTCGACGACCTTTTCGAGGAGATGCAGGAGTCAGGTCATAAGATCGCGCTTGTGGTCGACGAGTTTGGTGGGATCGCCGGGCTAATCACACTGACGCGCCTTGTCGAACAGATCGTGGGCCGGACCGGTGAAGAAGGGCTAAAACCTGAACGCCGATTTGTTACGGTCAACGAGAACACGTTCGTTTTGGATGGTGGTCTAGAGATCGGTGAAGCCAACGACGAGCTCGGTCTCGATATCCCTGAAGGCGATTATGAGACCATCGCCGGATTCTTCCTTGAGCAGGCCCAGCAACTGCCGGATGTCGGGGCGCGGGTGCGTTTCGGCAACCTGAGAATGCAGATCGCCGAAGTGGAAGGCACCAAGATCACCAGCATTCGTGTGCGGCGGGTTACAGAGGTCTCGGAAGTCACAAGGTAGTTGACGCCCGATGTCTAGCGGCTCCACATTTCTCGAACAACTGGATGCGGGTCTCACGCGTGCGTCGGTGCCGCACGGGGCGGTCCTTGTCGTCGCATTCTCAGGGGGGCCAGACTCTTCAGCCCTTCTCGGGGGATTGTCGGAGCTCCGAGACCACTGGAATTTCACCTTGTGGGCTGTGCACGTCAACCACAATATTCGGCCCGGTGAATCAGAGCTTGACCAGCGTGCCGCACAACAAATCGCCGAACAGTGCGGGGTTGAGTTCACAGCGGTTGCCGTTGAAGTTCCGACTGTCGCGAATGAGAAAAATATCTCCATCGAATCTGCAGCCCGACAGTTACGCTACGAAGCGTTGTCGCACAGCGCCGACAAACATTTGGCGTATGGAGTTGTCATGGCCCATACGCGCGATGACCAGGCTGAGACCGTATTAATGCACGCGGGGCGGGGTTCCGGGCTAAAAGGGATCGCCGGCATCAGGCCACGGTCGGTTCTAAAAATTCCCGGCTCAGATATCGAAATGACCGCGCTACGGCCAATGCTTGGCATTTCGAAAGCAGAATGCGAAACGTACTGCGAACAGATCGGAGTCCAATTCGTCGTCGATGAGTCGAATTCCAGCCGGGAATACACCAGAAACCGAATCAGGCTGGACGTGCTACCGGAGTTGATCAAAGCGATTCCAGGCTCGTCTGACGCACTGGCCCGACTCGCGGAAAACGCAGCTGGCGACCTGTCGATCGTGGACTGGGCCGTTGAGCGCCTGTTGGAGCAGGCCAGGGGCGGGCCGGTGCCCGGTCGATATTCACGAGCCAGCGTCTTGAGCCATCCACCGGCTCTTATTGCCAGGGTGCTGATGCGGACCTACGAAGACCATGTCGGACACGCCAATGACCTCGAACGGTCACATGTTGCGAGCATGGTCGAACTTCTGGCCGGTCGCAGCGGAACCTCACTCGATTTGCCCAACGGGGTCACGTTCATCGTCGACCGGGACTCTTTCGGCTTTCGCTCGGGCTCCGCTCCCGACAACGATTGCCCGTATCCAGACCCGCTTAAACTTACGGAATTAAAAATTCCGGGGACCACCGGACTTGGCGACGGTTTCAGCATGACCACGGCGATCGTCGAGAGGCCGCTCAATCTTGACCCCGAAAACCCGTGGGTAACTTTTGCATCGCCAACAATCGCCCGGCTCTTGCCAAGACTGCGCAACCGCAAAAACGGCGACCGGTTTCAACCGCTCGGGATGGAACCACAGGTAAAACTTCAGGATTTCTTCGTGGGTGCGGGTGTTCCTGAACGCTGGCGCGACCGGGTGCCGATTGTCGAATCGAGCAGGGGCATCGTGTGGGTCGCGGGTTCACGTCTGGCTGAATGGGCGAAAGTTCAACCCGCCCACAAACGAGTAACTCGTCTCGAGCTAACAGGGCCGGCCACGCCAGGTCCTGGTATTAGTCGAAGTTTGGGGAACCGGTTAAGAGGGGATTAATGGGGAAACGATCTCCTCGCCGGCGTGCTTCGACCCAACCTTTAACTCCCTCCCTGCGACGGAGGGAGAACGTCAACCCAGTTAGAGTACCCGGGTCAATCTGGGATTTACTGCCAGCCCCGGTATACGACCTCGTTTCGCCACGTTCCGGCCATCGATTTCCTTGATGTCTGCCGTGAACGAAATCGGACTCGCCGAGGCGATGTAGTAGCCAACCGCAAAGACGTTGACCGGCGCATCGGCCTCTATGAAGCCCCGAATGCGCTCGGGCGTAATTCCACCGCTCACGAATATCTCGACGTGGTTGTAGCCGCCCTGGTCCAATCGTGCACGTATCTCGCGGACCAGATCGGGTGTCACCCCACCCCGTTCCTTGGGTGTATCGAGCCGGACCCCGCGGAGCCGCTCCCGCAGCGCCTTCGCAACGTCCAGCGCTTCTTCAGTCTCGTCCTTGAAGGTGTCCACCAGGGCAACCCTGGGGACTTCGGGCGGCATGTACTTGTCGAACGCCATCATCGAGCGAACGGTATCGCCCATCAGGAGCACCAGCGAGTGGGGCATCGTCCCCGATGGAGTCAGTCCGTGCAGTTGCTGACCGACCACTGAGGAGCTTGACGCGCAGCCTCCGATAACCGCTGCGTAGTCCATGACCCCGACCACTTCCGGGTGGACATGTCGGGCACCGTACCCGATTATCGGGATACCGCCGCCCGCATCTACACATTCACCTGCCGCCGTGGCCCAGCCTGTGCATGAGGCCAGTGTTCCGAGGATCGCGGTCTCAAACAAACCAAACGAGGCGTATGGAGCTCGGATGCGGAGTGCCACCTCGCCACTGGTCACCCCAACGCCTTCATCGAGAGCCCATACCTCGCGGCCCGTTTCCGGCAACACCCTGCCAAGCAGCGTTTTTACTTCCCTAATGCCACAGAATATGCCATCGCGCTCGGCCGCGAACTCAACAACCACCTCAGGGTTGATTCCCTCGTTCCGAAGGATCGTCAACGCCCTGTGCAGTTCGTTATCAGCTGTGTACCCGGTGAGGACCGAGCGTGCGATCTCAAAATCGCCTGGTGTAGTCATGTTTTAGTGCAATTGGGGCGCGCAGCTCTGCTTTGCGACTGCGCGGGTAGTCAACTCTAGCTACCGTCCGAAATAGAGGTCAAGCCGTCGATGTCGGAGTTGGACGCCCTTTAAACCTGAGTCTGAGCAAGCCTTTCACATCTTCCCAGGCTGTCGAGGCTATCTTCACGCGAGTGTCCGGGTCGTCCTCCCAGTGAACTGGTATTTCCTTGATGCCGTATCCAGACTTTCCGGCGATCAACAGTAGTTCCGTATCGAAAAACCATGCGTTGTCCCGAATTAACGGGATCAGGTTATCAGCGGTTTTCCTTGAAACCGCCTTGAAACCGCACTGTGCGTCCTTGAATCCGGGAAATGGAAATATCATGTGAATGAGCATGTTGTATCCACGAGAAGTGATCTCCCGCTTGAGGGTCCGGTCGACGACTTGTGAGCCTTTCATCAGCCGCGAGCCGATCGCTACTTCATAACCGTCATCGGCGATTGCTGCGACCAGTGGCGGCAACGACTTCAGGTCGGTCGACAGATCGACGTCCATGTACAGGCGTACATCTGCTTCGCTCTCGGTCCAGGCTTTTTTCAGAGCCCTGCCACGGCCGCGTTGATCGAGTCTTGTTACCGATAAATTCGCATATTCGCTCGCAAGTTCCGCAGCTATTTCAGTTGTTCTGTCGCTTGAGCCGTTGTCGGCAACGACCACGCGCCAGTCGCGTTCGGGGTGCCGGTCTATAAACGCGTACAACCTTTTGAGACAGACGGGGAGAGCAGCTTCCTCGTTGAGGACCGGTATGACGATATCGACGGTTACAGCCATATAAAGGTTTGTGAGATCGGGTTGAATTCAGTTTGGGTTGTTGCCGGGGTTGTGCAACACGGGGCACGTGATCAGTGATAGAAATGCCGTGTACCGGTGAATAGCATTACGAGGCCGAGGCGGTCGGCAGCTTCGATAACTTCCCCGTCTTTTACCGATCCGCCGGGCTGAACAACCGCAACGACACCGGCCTTCGTAGCATTTTCTATGCCATCCGGGAACGGGAAGTAGGCATCGCTGGCCATCACGCACCCCGATGCGTCGTCCCCTGCCGCCCGACCCGCAAGGTAAACACTGATAGCCCTGTTTGGCTGCCCGGCACCCATCCCTTTGAGCATCGAATCCTTTGCAAACACAATCGCATTCGAGTGAACCAGCTGGCAAGCCTTCCACGCGAACGCCATATCGGCCAGCTGCTGATCGGTCGGTGATTTTTTCGTCACTACCTTCCAATCGGCCGCGACTTCAGCAATATCGTCGGGCTGCTGCACGAGTGCCCCGCCCGTCACGTTACGGACGTTGAGAATCGGGGTGTCAGAGAGCGCCGCTTCCAACACGCGGGTCCGCCTGCGTTTCTGGAATATCTCGAGGGCTTCCGGTTCATATCCGGGGGCGACGATCACATCGTAAAGAACGCCCTTCATTGCGGTGGCGGTTTCTGCCGTGACGACGTTGTTGAACCCGACGATGCCGCCGAACGCCGACATCGTGTCGCCCGCGTAGGCCTTCCGGTAAGCCTCGGCCTGATCGGTATCGATGGCGAGGCCGCAGGGATTGGCGTGCTTGACCACCGCTACACAGTGTTTGCCAACTGAATTTCCGGCAACACCGAACGAGTTGGCAGCGACCCAGGCAGCATCTGCGTCGAAGTAGTTGAGGTACGACATGTCGATGCCGTGCAGCTGCCGGGCGTTTACGATTCCGCCCGTTTCGCCAGGCGTTGCGTAGATGCCTCCCGCCTGGTGGGGGTTCTCGCCGTAGCGCGGGACCGCCACCCGCTTCCACCCGAACGTGATCTCTTCGGGGAAAAGGGCGGTTTTGTCTTCGCTTGCCGCTTCGGAATCTCGCAGGTAGGCGGCGATCAGGGTGTCGTACGCGGCAACGTGCTGAAAAGCCTTCGCTGCAAGACCCCGGCGCTCGTCCTGCGAGACGCCTTCCTCAGACACGATCATTTCGCCAACGCGCTTGTAGTCGGACGGATCGACGATGATGACGACATCAGGAAAGTTCTTCGCGGCAGCGCGGGTCATCGCCGGGCCGCCAATGTCGATGTTTTCGAGCGCGTCGTCGAGCGTAACGTCGGGGTTCGCTATGGTCTGCTGGAACGGGTAGAGGTTGTTTACGACGACGTCGATGCCCTCTATCCCCTGCTGCTTCATCTCTTCTACGTGCGCAGGGTTGCCGCGCTTTCCGAGGAGTCCGCCGTGGATCCGAGGGTGCAACGTCTTCACCCGGCCATCGAGGATTTCAGGTGTACCTGTCACAACGGCGACTTCCGTGATTTCGAGTCCGGCAGTTTTGAGTTCGTTTGCCGTACCGCCGGTGCTGATCAGTTCAAACCCGGCACTCACCAGCACTCGGGCGAATTCAACCAGCCCGGTCCTGTCGTATGCAGATAGAAGTGCTCTCAAATCGGTCTCGTTCCCACTGTCACTATTGGTTTTAACCTGGTTTTTGTTGGATTACAGCAAGTTCGCCTAGAGCCCGATCAGCTTCGTCCGCTCTTCACCCGGTGCCCGTTCGACAACTTCGCCAATTCGGAACGCCCCCGGAACGCCGTTCATCACATCGTCGGCAAGGCCCGGCTCGACGATGATCGTCATCCCGACACCCATGTTGAAAACGCTGAACATCTCACGGTCTTCGATGTGCCCGGACTCCTGGATGAAATCGAACAGCGGTGGAACAGTCCACGTCGATAGGTCGATATCTGCACCGAGTCCATCGGCAAGCGCGCGCGGAACGTTCTTGTAGAAGCTGCCGCCCGTAATGTGGCCGAGCCCTCGAATTTTGCCGAGCACAGGGCCAATTGCGTCGAGGTAGCTGAGATGGGGGCGCAATAGCAGCTCGCCCAGAGCATGTGAGGTTTCCGGAACGTTTGTCGCGAGCACTGACGGGTTTTCATCGGTCTCGAACACCGACCTGACCAGGGAATATCCGTTCGTGTGCAGACCGTCCGAGGCCAGGCCCAGAATGACATCTCCGGCCCGTGTATTTTCAGGCTTGAGGAGTGCGTCCTTGCGAACCGTGCCGACGATGAACCCTGCGAGGTCGTAGTCGTTGCCGTGATAGATGTCGGGCATCGTGGAGGTCTCGCCACCAAGTAGCGCGCAGCCGGCATCGGCACACGCCTTCGCAATGCCGGAGACGATCTCCGAAATCTTGTCAGGATCGAAACGGCTAAGACCGATGTAGTCGAGAAAGAACAGCGGTCGCGCGCCGGCGGGGAGAATGTCGTTGATGCAGTGGTTGACGATACTTGCGCCGACCGTATCGTGCCTGCCGAGGGCGTCGGCGATGCGGAGTTTAGTGCCCACACCATCGGTACTGGCGACGAGGAGGGTATCTCCGGACGGATCGGGGTCGATCACCCCGCCAAAGCCACCTGGGCCCGCTATGACCGCCTTGCCGAGCGTGGCGGCTGCGATTCCCTTGATCCTGTCCTTAACGGCAGCTGCAGCTGCCAGGTCCACGCCTGCGTCAGCGTAGGTCGCCGGGCGGTCGGTCATTCGTTAGGGCTCCCGTGGACGTTTTCTGGTAAGACAGCGTTGATTAAATTCAGGAAAGGCACGTAATAATGAGTCGATAAGTATACGTTTGGTCGGATCGGGTGCGGAGTGTTGACGAAGTGTTTGTCGAACTGGAAAAGTCAGTCAACAAAGGGCGGTGGAAGTAAATCTAAACGCCTGGAGTGACACCGAGTTCCATTTTGTTCATCTCGAGCTGCACGGGAATCGGGTATTTACCGGTGAAACAGCCCGTGCAGTAGGCGTTTTTTGGGGCACGCACTGCCCGCAGCAACCCTTCCACAGATAGATACGCAAGCGAATCGGCGCCGATATAGTCGCGTATCTCCTCGACAGTCTTGTTAGCAGCGATCAATTCTCCGAGCGTTGCCATGTCGACCCCGAAGTGGCAGGTAGATATGATCGGCGGCGAGGCAACGCGGACGTGCACCTCTTTTGCCCCTGCCTTGCGGAGCATCTTGATGACACGGGTGATGGTGGTGCTCCGGACGATCGAATCGTCAACAACCAGCAACTTCTTGCCTTCGATGACGCCGCGCATCGGATTGAACTTGGTCCGTACGCCTTGGTCGCGCGAATGTTGGTCGGGCTGAATAAACGTGCGGCCGACATAACGGTTGCGGATGATCGCTTCGGTGTACGGGATTTTCGCAGCTGCAGCCAGGCCCACTGCGTGTGGTGTGGAGGAATCGGGTATGCCGACGACAATATCGGCATCGACTGGATGTTCCCTGTAGACCTCGGCGCCCAGCCGCTGGCGGGTTTCGTATGCCAGTTCACCGTTCAGCATGCTATCCGGGCGGGCAAAGTAAATCTGTTCGAAAATACACATCGCGTGTTTCGAGCGAGTACCGGACCAGATCTTCGAATTAACACCGTTTTTATCGATGACGAGAGTTTCACCGTGTTCCAGTTCCCTGACAAACTCTGCGCCGAGGTTATCGAGTGCCGCGGTTTCGGAAGCGACAACCCAGCCGCCGTTGAGTGTTCCCAGGCACAGCGGGCGTATACCGAGTGGATCGCGCACTGCAATCAGCTGGTCTTTCGTCATTATCACGAGTGAATACGCGCCCTTGAGGCGGCGCATGGCGTAGGCCGAAACCTCGAACCAGTCAGTGCCGGGCGCCTTGGCGAACAGTTCTGCAATAACTTCCGTATCGGACGTTTTGTCGAAAGTCGCCCCGAACTCTTCTGCCAACTCGATCCGGAGTTCGGCTGCGTTTATCACGTTGCCGTTGTGGCCCATTGCGATCTGGCCGCGCTGACCATCGGCAAGCAGCGGCTGGGCGTTGTATTCCTTGCTTCCGCCCATCGTCGAGTAGCGGGTATGGCCGATTCCCAGGTGACCCGTAAGGCCGTTTAGCGTTTCTGCGCGAAAGACCTGAGATACAAGCCCCATCTTGGCCTTGAGGTCAATTCGCTCGCCCCTTGATATCGCAATCCCGGCACTTTCCTGGCCGCGGTGCTGCAGGGCGAAAAGACAGAAGAATAACGTCTGGGCTACGTTCTGGTCCGGAATATAAGCTCCGACTATCCCGCATGCATCATGCGGTTTGTCGTCTGAAATCGTGTTGATCGGGCCCTGGGATTCTGGCACAGGCGATGGATTTTCAGATCGGACCATTCTGCTTCCATGCGGCACGCAGGTGCGCCGACAGGATCAGCGTTGCCGAGTAGCTCCCGATTTAGACGACAACGACATTAGGATTTTAACCCTCGTGAACCTGCGGGTCAACGCAATCTCGGTGTCCCGGCTCTCTCTTTTACTCATGATCCGCTCGGCCAGACTCCCAGGGTTCGAGGAGCAGAAGAAATTCTCGATTTCCCTTATCGCCGAGTATCCCCGAGTTGGCGAGGTTCCGGACACGGATTTTTGAATCACCCGCCCACTTCACGAACCGGCCTATTACGGCCGCATGGATGATCGGTTCCGTGATCACTCCGCCACGTGGGACTTCTGATTTTTTGGCCTCAAACTGCGGCTTTAGCAACACGATCGCCAGGGGTCGGCCGGCAGTGGCTCGGACAGTGGCATTTCCGGATGCATGTCCTTTGCCTGCCGGAAGTTTGAATAAGTGCGTGAATGCAGGCGGTAATACAGTTCTAAGAGATGTGAAAGAAACATCGGCAACTACAAGGTCGACCTTTTCAGGCAGCTCGATCCCGTCGGCAATGTTCGTACGTTCCATGCTGATCACACGCTCATCGTTCAGCAGTTTCTGGTGCAGTTGCCCTCGCCCGGTATCCACTGCGTAAACGCGGCTGGCACCGTTTTGCAGCAGGCAATCCGTGAATCCGCCTGTTGAGGCACCGACATCGAGGCAAACTGCGCCTTCGACCTGCACATCGAACACGTCCAGCGCCCTTGCAAGTTTTTCGCCGCCCCGTGATACGAACCGTTTCCCTGGCGCGACCGTTATCTCTGCGTCCGGTCTTACCTGCATGCCCGGCGTTGGCGACCTTCGCTCTCCGGTCACCGTCACTTTTCCAGCCATGACGAGTGCGGCGGCCCCCTTGATATCTGGGACAAGGCCTCTGTCGACAAGGAGTCGGTCGAGTCTGATTTTAGAATTTGCGGCCATTGATTTCAAAAATTAACAGGAATTCTTGTCGGGTGCCCGGATTGACCCCGGTTTCCGAATACACCTATCATCGCTGATATGTCGGCAGAACAGGAAGCAACTATTCAGACGGCCCGGATCCCGAGTATCGATGCCATCGTGAAGGAGGCGCGCCCGCGGCAGATGGTGAAGAACGGCCTCGTGCTCGTTCCGCTGTTTTTCACTGTAAACATCTGGTACAGCGGCGACGATATCGCCGGAATGGCCGCGATTGTGGGTCGGGCTTTTGCGGCGCTCGGTATTTTTATGCTGTTGTCGGCCGCGATCTACTTCATCAACGACTCAATCGATGTCGATCAGGACCGGGCACACCCCCGCAAGCGGCACCGCCCGATCGCGGCGGGTCGGATATCGGTTGGCTGGGCGATCGGGCTGGCCAGTCTGTTTATCGCCGTCGGTCTGGCTGCAGCGTTTGCGATTTCGACAATTCTGTTGATCATCGCTGCCGCCTATCTCACTACCAACGTCGTTTACAGCTGGTGGATCAAGAACGTTGTCCTGCTGGATGTCATGGCCGTTGCGTCGGGATTTGTTTTGCGGGCCGTGGCTGGCTCCGTCGCTATCGATCACGCGGTTATCCAGCGGGCGGGCGCGGTTGTCGAGTTGGACCTGACCATATCGCCATGGTTGTACGTGGTCACCGCGTTGGGGGCACTGTTCCTTGCCCTGGCAAAACGCCGCGGGGAGCTTTTTAGCGCGGGTGACAACTCGGCAGCGCAGCGGTCGATCCTGAGCGAATACTCACTTCCCCTGCTCGACAACCTGATCAACGTGGTTGCGACCGCGACCCTTATCGCGTACACGCTCTACACATTCAGCACCGGGGTGGCGGAGGCCAATGTGCCGACCAACAACTCGATGATGCTCACGATACCGTTTGTTGCCTACGGCATCATGCGTTACCTGTACCTGATACATGTGAAGGGAGATGGCGAGGCACCCGAAGAGATACTGATTCGCGACTGGCCCCTGAGGATCAACATCTTCCTCTGGCTGCTCACTGGTTCATCCGTGCTGATGTGGGCGCGGATCGTCAACTGAAGACCGCTCGCCCAGCTTGATCTTCTCGGCTCACTCAATGGACTGCTGCTTCACGTGTGCGGGCAGGACACGGCGGCTGGCGAATCGTAAACTTCCGGGATTCGGCCCGACGCCATTACACCAGGTGAAAAAAACCCGGCCCATGCCTGAATTTCCCGGTCGCGCAGATTTCTGGAATATTGGATACCCGTATGCCGGTGCCCTGGTGTACCTGGTCGCTCCCATCGCTCTCGCTTCTATCGTCTATGCGATCAGACGCAGATGGCGGTTGTGGCACACAGCCGGAGCCGAAGTGGACCTCGGTCCGACTTCCGAACGATGGAAGGCATTTTTATCGCTCGTGGCAACCGGCCTGGTCGCCCATCGGCAGTTCGTGAGAAAGCGCGATCTCTATCCCGGAATAATGCATTTCGCGATTTTCTGGGGATTCAGCATCCTGCTTCTCGCGACAACGGTAGCGGCACTCGAATTCAACGCTGAAAAATATCTGAACTGGGTCTGGCCGACTGCGCACGCCCGCGTTCCGCTTGGGTTCGCCTGGGACATTTTCGGGGGCGGGCTTGCAGCTGTCGGGCTTTCGATGGCACTGTTCCGACGCTACGTGATCCGGCCCGGGCGCCTGAATACCGCGCTCGACGATGGGTTTGTGTTGAGTTTTCTGTTCGGGCTTCTCATCAGCGGATTCCTGATTGAAGGACTTCGCATCGGAGCGACCGAACTGAACCCCGCATCGATCTACTACGACCCGTCGGTGGCCGGCTGGTCGCCTATCGGCTGGGCCGTGGCAAAGACGTTGCTGGGGATCGGATTCTCGGTGGGCACCCTTGAAACAGCCCACGCTTGGACCTGGTGGCTGCATGCCGGGATTCTGGCCGGTGCCTTTGTCTACGCGGCCATCCGGTTCAGTCGATTGACTCACATGATTGTCAGCCCTATGAACTGGTACTACCGGAGTCTGCACCCGCGTGGTGCGCTGAAGCCGATGGGTGATTTCGAGACACTCGAGACGTTCGGGGCAAAGGACTTGCCTGACCTTGCCTGGACCCAGTTGATGAGTTTCGACGCCTGCACCAACTGCGGCCGCTGCCAGGATGTGTGCCCCGCCTTTTTGTCGGGCAAACCGCTTTCACCACGGAAGCTGATCCAGGACATGCGTGGCTACATGGAGGGGCGTGCCCCCGTTCTTTTAGGAACACAAGACGGCGAAACCGCACCCGCTCCTGCTACGTCGATGGTCCACGACGCTGTGGGTGACGAGGCTCTCTGGGACTGCCTGACGTGTGCCGCCTGTCTCGAAGCCTGCCCGGTCGAGATCGACCACATTGAAACGATCGTCGATATGCGCCGGTTTCTCACGCTGGAAGAAGCTAGTACACCTGATACCGCGCAGTCGGCCCTGCAATCGATCGAGCAGCGCGGTCATCCGTGGCGCGGGACGACGCTCACTCGCACATCGTGGATGGACGGGCTCGATATTCCGACACTTGCCGAAAAACCCGATTCAGAGGTGTTGTTCTGGGTCGGCTGCTCGGGCGCGCTGGTCCAGCGGGGTGTCGATACGACCCGTTCGATGGCGTCGGTGCTGAAGAAGGCGGGAGTCGACTTTGCCGTGTTGGGCGACGAGGAGACCTGCACGGGCGACCCGGCACGCAGGCTCGGCAACGAATACCTGTTCCAGGTGCAGGCGGAGACGAACATCGGGACCTTCAAGCAATACAACGTGAAGAAGATCGTCACGACCTGCCCGCACTGCTTCAACACGATGAAGAACGAGTACCCGCAGCTGGGCGGCAACTACGACGTGATTCACTACACGGCGTTTGTTGGCGAATTGCTGAAACAGGGCAAGCTGAGGCCGAACCAGGCGGGAATCGGGAGCATCGGAACGGTCACCTACCACGATTCCTGTTATCTGGGACGTCATAATGGCGAGTACGGGGCACCGAGGGACATTATCAGTTCGATACCGGGACTGGATTTTGTCGAGATGGACCAAAACAAGGAGCGAGGGTTCTGCTGCGGCGCCGGCGGGGGCCGGATGTGGATGGAGGAGGAGGGTGAGCGTGTGAACCACATGCGCACCGATCAGTTCCTCGAGACCGATGCCGATACCGTTGCCGTGTCCTGCCCGTTCTGTATCCAGATGTTCGACGAGGGCATTTCGGCAAAGGGTCAGGAAGACACCAAGCGTGCCGTCGACCTAATCACGATCCTGGACCAGGCGACGGAGTAGACCTACGTGCAGTAAGTCTGTTCAGTCGGAATCGACTCACACAATCGCCTAGACCCGATTTCCCGACCCCTGTGGAGGGACCTGGGGTGGGATCGCGGTCCATTCTCGATCATGTCAACCGGGCCAGTCCCGTTCAAGATGACAACCGCCTGCTGGTTGCGAATACCTGTGGGTGCCGGTTTTCTCAAACCCGGCCAATTTCGATTCGCGCTAATGCGCGGCAACTGCTAGCATCCGTGTAATAGAAGATGCCACGTCGATCAAAAGCCACACCGAAGCAGCGCCCTACCAGTACTTCGTCGTTCGGGACGAATGGAAGATTCAGCCACGATTCTTCCGAGTACTACGCGCGTGCGCTTCAGCCCGGAGATCGGGAAAATCTCGACAAGAAGCCTGAATCTGAACAGGCGGTACCGGCCGATATTCTCGACAGATTTTTCGCCCACTCGAGCGAGAGCATGGGCGAGCTTCCCGACCGCTCGATTCACCTCATGGTCACGTCACCCCCATATAACGTTGGCAAAGATTATGACGACGACCTGACGCACGACCAGTTCATGACGCTGATCGGCAACGTGATGCGCGAAACCTACCGGGTGCTGGTCGATGGGGGTCGCGCTCTTGTCAACGTCGCAAATCTTGGCCGCAAGCCGTACATCCCGCTGCATGCGTACGTAATCGAGCAGGCGGCGCTGGTGGGGTTCCACATGCGGGGCGAGATCATCTGGAACAAGTCGGCTGGCGCCGGGGTATCGACCGCCTGGGGCAGCTGGATGTCGCCGTCGAATCCGACTCTCCGCGATACCCACGAATACATCCTCGTATTTCAGAAAGTGCCTTTCGGCAGGAAACCACTCCCAGGGCGAGAGTCGACTATCAAGAAAGACGAATTCCTGGAATTCACCAAGAGCGTGTGGTCATTCGCTCCTCAATCGGCGAAGCAAGCCGCGCACCCAGCGCCGTTCCCGGAAGAGTTGCCCCGGCGGGCGATTGAGCTTTATACCTTCTCGGGCGAAGTGGTGCTCGATCCGTTCATGGGTACCGGTTCGACCGCATTGGCCGCCGTGAAGAACGGTCGTCATTTTGTTGGGTACGACGTATCTTCTGCTTACGTAGAGTTGTCGCAGGAACGCCTCGATGCCCATGCCGCAGGCAAGAAGTTCAAACCTCCGAAGATGACGACCAGGAAATCATGACTCGTACCCTTGCCGAATTGCTCGAAGAGGAGCGGGACAGGATTATCTCGGTGGTTCACCGGGAGGCAGAGGCATCTGGATGGTCACAGCTGAGTAACTTGAGAAAGTCGGCCCTCTACCAGGCATGGGAATCGCAGTACGACCTTTCGCACGCCACGCTCAAAGACGGGATTATGAAGGGCTTCGATGCGGCCCAGGGGATTCCGAAAAAAGCCGAGGCTGAAATCCAGGAAGAGGTGGTGCGAATAATCGGGCTGGCAGGGATCAACGTGATTGAACAGGCGCAGATGTGGACTGGCAAGGAGCGGGCCGACCTGCTGATCGGATTCAGTTCTAAGTTTCCGACTCATGTAATCGAAGTCGAACGCGCCGATTCGTGGTCGGAGGGTCTCAGGCAGGCGCTCTGGTACCAAGCAGCGATCTTCAAGGCCGAGCGACGGCACGTCTTGCCCGTGCTTCTGCTGTTTGGAAACACGACCGCCGAGCGATTCGAGCAGGTGCTTGCGACGTGCGACCACAACCATGTAACGCTCTGCACCCACCGGTTGGAACTCGACGGCCGGCCCGAGGTCGATCACTCGCTTGGCGCCCTCCTGAACGGGCCGCTGAAGGGGTAATTTTTTTCTGACGCACCACGCTCCGGCGCGGCCACCAAAACTTGTACCGCGTCGTATTCGCATCTGACGAATCTAATCCGGCGTACCAGTAACCGCACTCTTAATCGGAAACGGCAAAACAGGAATAAAAAGTGTTCGAAACCATCAACCAGTACTCGGCAGTCATCGCCATTCCAGGATTCCTGGTGGCAATGTTCGCCCTGCTGCCCGTCAGAAGCTGGCGCAGGCGCATACCGCTCTATTCGGGGGTGGCAATCGCCGGGGTAGTAGCAATGCTCGTATTGCAGCCCGGCGACAGCACGGTTGCCAGCGATTCTGAAGCCCGGAGCATCATCGTTTCCGGACAGCCCGTTTTCGTGGAGTTCTTTTCCAATACCTGAACGGTTTGCCTGGCATCGGAGCCGATCGTTCGTTCACTCGAAGGAGAAGTCGGCGATGAGGTTCAGTTTCTCAAGCTGAACGTCCGGGATGCCATTGCGAACCAGTTGGTTCGCGACTACAGGGCTTACATCACGCCTACGTTCCTGGTTATTGGCCGTGACGGCGAGGTGATCTGGCGCCAGGGGGGCGGTCTGCTGAAAAAGGGGGAAGCCCTCGAAGCCCTGAACGGCGCGCAGCGGGAAATACGCCGGAGAGGTTGGTGCCATCGGTGCTGGCTGGCACACCCAAGAGATCCCTCCGCACGGGTCGGGAAATCGGTTAGTGGAAGTTAATTCCGTCCGAGCCGCGCGGTAATTTCTTCACGAGACGGGCAACCCGTCAGGCCCTCGGACTCAATTGCGACTGCTGAAGCGGCAGCCGCGTAACGGCCTGCCTCTTGAAGGTTGTTCTGCTCGCTGAGTGCAATCACGAACGCCGTTGCCCAGATATCGCCGGCCCCGGTGAGGTCTGCTGGCGATGCAGAAATGGCCGGGGTTTCGAGCCAGGTCCCGGATTGCCAGATTCTTGCACCCAGCGCGCCGCGGGTAATGCAAACGATCTCGCCAAGATCAAACAACTGCTGCTCGGGAAGGTCATGGATTTCAGATTCCGAGACGACGACCACATTCCACTTTCGTCCGCCCACCAGGGATGAAGGCAGGCTGTTGCCGTGGGTTATCACACCGTCGGGGCCCCATCTGCGGAGCCATCCCGAGGGGACGATGCACGACAGCCCGGGCCTGAACCAGCTCACGCAGTCTGTTGGCAGCTCGTGGAGCAGTGGGCCGGCAAAAAGGATCCCCGGTTTTGTCCAGTTGGCTGGCAGCGATGCCTGCCGTATTTTGTTGCCCGATGCGAGCAGTACCTGCGATCGCTCGCCGGAATCGTAGTAGTTGGCGAAGGTGGCCGTGTGTTCGCTTTCCGAGACACGTACATCGATGCCAGCAAGGACTTCCTGCACCGGATAGTCCTGATCGATGGAGGTGAGGATTCCGGTGCTGAGGCCGTGCTTGCTGGCGGTCAGCGCGGCGTAGGCAGCAGCCCCGCCGGGGGTGTGGTGACTCGGTGGACCGTTATCGACGATGTTCACATCGAACGAAAGGTGACCAATCGCCACGAAGTCGGGTGATGGGGGTGCAGAGGTCATCTGCTTGTTCCTTCCTCTCCGATGCGAGCAGGTAAGCCCGCCACCCCGCATCCCTCCACAGGAGTCGGGAATTCAGGTGACGGCGACCGACAGGACTAGCCCATTCCCCGACTCCCTCACTGCGAAGGAGGGGGGACCTGAACCCTGCACCGGCTCAGATTTACGATTCAGCCGACTTTCTATCTCGCCGGGGAGAATGTGCCAGCGGCACCTAGTCCAGCGGGAAGATTACTACCCTGCGCTGGTTTCCTTCGCCTTCCGATTCGGTACGGACTTCAGGGTGATCGGCCAGTGACATGTGGACGATTCGGCGTTCTGCCGGCGACATTGGCTCAAGGCTGTCTTCACGCCCGCTCGATGCGACCCGCCCTGCTGTGCGGCGTGCGAGTCTGCGCAACATCTGCTGGCGGCGTTCCCGGTAGTCCTCAACGTCGATAGCCACGTACGCCTTGCGGCCCAGTTGGCGGCTCGTAATCATGCGGATGAGGAATTGGAGCGCCTGGAGTGTTTCACCGCGCCTGCCTATCAGCAGTCCTGCGTCCTGGCCTTCGATTTCAAACACAAGCGAACCGTCTTCGTCGTCGTCACGGACGTACGTATCGGCAACAACGCCCATTGCACCCAGGAAGTAGTCGAGGAGTTCTGACACGAGTTGTTCAGCTTCCTCGTCTTTTTCCCGCGGTACTGGCGGCGAAGATTCCCTGGTCTCTTTTGATTGCGAGCGGCCCCGGTCATCGCGTCGTTCTGTAGATTCGGTCTCTTCGCGCTCGCTCGATGGTTGCTCGCTCTCGGTCGGTGGTGACTCATCGCCCTGACCCTGGCCATTTCGGCCGCGTCCACGACCTCGCCCCCGTCCCCTGCCGCGGCTTCTGCCCCTCGGTCCACGGGCACCCCGCGCCTGACCGTCGGAATCACCGGTCGTTTCGCGCCGATCACCATCGCCGTCTGGACGATCGTCGTCTAATTCACGCGATGCGCCTGGAGCGATCGCATCTTCATCAACGTCTTCGAACTCGTCACTGGCAAATGCCGGGTCATTTTCGTCGAGCGGAGAGATCTCGATTTCAGCAGTTTCGCCACCGAACCCCAGGATCCCCGATCGACCGGGCCTGATTACTCTAATGTCTACGTCTTCGAGTTCTACGCCCAGTTCGGCGAGAGCGGTTTCGGTTGCTTCGTCGACCGTCTTTCCGGAGAACTTCCGTGCTCTTGTCATCGTCATCTGACTCCTTCGGACTGGACGTTGGTCCCTTTGATGCATTGGCTTCGGCCGCGACCTGCGCCGCCCGTTCAGCCTTGCTGGTTTCCGTACCCAGGAACGATCGCCCGAACAGTTCGATTGGTTGCTTGCCGCCGACGTAGTACTGAATTACCACGCCGACAATGTTTGAGAACAGGATGTAGACGGCCAGGCCAGCCGGGAACTGCCAGGTGAACGCGCCGAACATGATCGGCATCATCCACAGCATCATCTGGTTGGTCTGTCGTTGCCGTGGGTCCGATGTCGGGTTCGTGGTCATCTTCTGCTGCAGGAACATCGACGCGCCCACCAGGACCGGCAGGGCGTAGTTCCACGGCACCGCCGCGGCAGAAACAAGGTCCACGAGTGAGATGCCGAGGAACTGGCTATCGAATGGGACCGATGAAATAGCGGGATTCCAGCCGTAGAACAGGCCCGACAGGTTTGCCATGCCCTCTGGCGTCGAAGGCATGGTGCGGAGAATCGCGCGGTAGAACCCGATCCAGATCGGCATCTGGACGATCATGGGGCCAAGACAGCCGATCGGGTTTACACCGGCGTTTTTGTAAAGCGCCATCGTTTCGGTCGACATGGCGCGCCGCTCATCGCCTTTTTTGCCCTTGTATTTTGCCTGTATCGCCTTCAGTTTTGGCTGGATGGTCTGCATCTTCTTCATCTGGCGGGTCTGACGTATTGTCAGGGGGATCATCGCCAGGCGGATGAGAATCGTGAATACGATGATGCTGAGTCCAAAATTGTTGAACAGAAGCTGATACAGCAGCGCGAGGCTGTTGATCATCGGGCGCATGATTCCTTCGAGCCAGAGAATGCCAAATATCTCCATTTAGTTGGCCTCCCTGCGTGCAGCCTTACGGCGCAATACCGGGGTGGTGATCAATCGCATCGATCACCGCCGTTCAGACCGACGCAGCCACGTTGATTCGTATCGTCAACGGTGAACCACTGGAGATCGCCGTTCAGTGCGTGGGCGTAGAGGTTGTCGCCGTAAATCAATGGCGTCGATTTGACCGGCTCGCCGGTAAGGAAAACGCCAAGCGGCTGCCCGTCGATGACTGAAACCACCCAGACGTTCTCTTCGCTTGACGGGACTGCGAGTGCCCGTTCGCGGGTATCGCCGCGTTTGCGGTCGAACAGGATTGGTGCAGAGACGATCTGGCCTTCAATCAAGGTCGACCATTTTTCCGCCCCCGTGGCTTCATCAAGTGCGTGAATTGAACCGTCCAGCCCTGAAACGAAAACCACGCCGTTCTCGATCAGCGGCTTGGCCCATACCCAGGTACCGACATCGATCTGCCATTCACCGCTTCCAGTGTTGACTTCTGAGGCGCTTGAGGACGCGGCGCGGGACAACGTGTTCAATTTGTAGACGCTTTTGCCCAGGTCGCCGAAGAAAATTGTGCCATCTTTGACCTGGATCGGACCTGCAACGGCGCTATCGGCTTTGAATTGCCACAGAATGCGTGAAGTTGGGTCGGAGTCGAACCGTTCATCATCGGCCGCGTCGATTGCGTAGACTGTGCCCGCCATGGTGGCGACGTAGGCAGTTGATCCTTCGACCGCAACACCGCTCCAGGCGTTGCCATCGAGGGCGATACGCCATTTGACCCGGGGTGATCCGGGTGCAGTATCTAAGGCGTATAGATATCCGTCCGCACCGTCTTTTTCCTCGCCCAGGGCACTGGTCCCGACAAGCAGGGTGTTTCCAACAACTGCAATCTGCCCGATGAGCTTGGTTTTTAATTCCAGACCGCGCAGCCCCCAGATCGAAGATCCGTCGGCCAGGCTCAGGCCGAAGATTTCGCCCTCGCAATTATCACCACGGCAGGTGTAGCCGGCACCGTAAACATTCTCGCCGACTACCACCGGGCTGCCGTAAATTGCGCCCAGCCCATCCTCACGTGGGTAGCGCCAGCTGAGGTCGAGATTCCCAGTTGACGGATCGAACCTGACCAGATTTCCGTCGCGGTTTCCTACGATCAGCATCCCGTCTTCCACTATCGGTGCCGACCAACCGCCCTGCGGTGTCAGGTCGTTGATGCAGGCGGCACTCGCAAACACCGCAAAGATGATCGCGAGTAGCACTGACAACCGTTTCCTGTTGCTTCGAATATGTCTCTCCGGCTTCAACTCACCAGTTCTGTTGTGAGCCGTACCGACTAATGACGATGGCGTAATGTGCCTCCGGGCTTTTCTGGTCTGATTGCGGGCAAACGGTGAAATAAGCTGTCGGCCCGCGATCGAAATGGATTATTTAGAAGTACTTTCAGCTCTTTTTTCCATGGGTGGGAACAGGGTCGAAACCCCGCGACCGACCGGGATGACACCGGCCGATCCTTCGTATTGCGAGCCACGCTCCGGCTAACGCCCCATGAGCCCGGATGGCCTCTGCCGCAAATTCCGAGCATGTCGGGTCGTACCGGCACTGGCCGGGCAAGTAAGGCGATATCGCCAGTTTGTAGCCCCTGATGAGCAAAAGAAATATTTTGGACATCACTCACCCTCTCCCGAGTTGACCGTGCCTGACGGATGGAACTGAATTCCAAGACGCTTGAGCGACCGGCGCATTGTTTCATCGAGTGACGTGTACGAAACGTTCGATGCCGGCGGTTTCGCGGTGACGATTACGTCCCAGCCGTCGGCGATATTCATATCGGCAAAGGCATTGCGAATTCGTCGCTTGACCAAGTTTCGGGTGACCGCGTTACCGACCCGTTTGCTCACGGAGAGCCCGATTCTAGAATAGGTGAGGTCGTTCCGTAGCGCGGCTACATTCACGCAATCGCCAGATTTGCGGTTGCCGCGCGTAAGTACTCGGCGGAACTCCGCCGCGCGTCGAATTCGCTGTTTCGTGGGGATGGCCAATGGATACGACTTACTAAACGGCTAGCCGTATCCTGCCCTTGCCGCGGCGACGTGCCAGAACCGCACGACCGCCTTTGGTGCTCATCCGTGAACGAAAGCCGTGCACACGGGCGCGGCGTCGAGTTTTTGGTTGGTAGGTACGCTTTGGCATAGTTGGTGGTGGGAAGCCCTGGGGCGATTCGGTTGATCGGACAGTTCAGGCCGGTGCAATCCGGGAGAACGGTAGGCGTCAATTTTAAGTTCGAGAGACTCAGAGTGTCAAACGATTTTTGAACTATTTATTTGACGGTCTCAAAAAAAGCTAACTATCATTAGAGGATTGTCCTCCTGAATTTTAATGGTGGGAGACGGGTGATCCCAGATCTCGCGGAGTAAGGCACAACATGGCAACAACGTCTGAAGCACCCGATCAAATTCAGGAAAAGCAGGAAGCACTTTCACTCAATATAGCGTTTCAGACATACGTAAGACAGTTGCCACAGGACGTGAAGAGGGCTGCCCAGCCTGAAATCGCCAAGTTCGTCCGTTGGATCGGCGGTCAGCGGACTATCGACACGCTGATTCCTTCCGAAATTGGTGAATACAACGAAGTGTTCGGTGCCCGCACGGCCACCCGAGATGCCACCGAGCGACTGAGCGCGGTAAAGCTATTTCTGACCTTCTTGAAAAAGAAAGGGCACATAGAAATCAACCTGGCCCAGCATCTACGGCTTCGAAAGTCACGAACAGCGGCGTCGAAGGCGATTACGATGGCAAATCCTACTCGTAGCGTTCGCCTGACCCAGAGCGGCTACAACGAAATGACGAAGCAGTTGTCCCAGCTGCAAGAAGAGCGAATCAAGATCGTCGCGGATATTCAGAAGGCCGCTGCTGACGGCGATGTCCGAGAAAATGCTCCCCTTGAGGCCGCGCGCGAAGCCCAGGGAATGGCGATTGGGAAGATCCGGGAGATTGAGGCAACGCTCAAGGTCGCAATGATAATCGATGCCACGGAGCAGGACAGCGAACGAGTCCATGTCGGTTCCAAGGTTGAGCTCACCGAGCCAGATTCAGGCAAGATATGGAAGTACCAGGTTGTCGAACCCAATGAGGCAAACCCGCTCACCGGCAAGATTTCAATTGTGTCGCCGGTCGGTTCAGCCATCCTGGGCCATAAGCTTGGCGACGAAGTCGATGTAAAGACCCCGAAGGGTCAACAGGTCTACAAGATCGCCAAGACCTCCTAGCGGGAAACCTCCCCCGTGGGGTAGCCTTTCTCCGGCTCTAGAGATTTTACCGGTGGAGGTTTCAAGACTTTCAGTAATGAACCAGTTTTCGGTTTTTCGCGCCCCAAAAACCTGTGAATCTACGCCGGGCTACAGGCCAGACTTTGAGATCAGTTGCGCAATCAAGTTGTCCAGATAGAAAGGTAATCCCGCGTTGCTAGAAACTTTCAACCACTGGTTGATTTTTAACGCTGTCCTTGTAGGTCTCCTGATATTCGACCTGCTGATTCTGACGCGTAAAAGTCACATCGTCGGAATGAAAGAAGCAGCGTGGCTCACCGTATTCTGGACGCTCGTTGCCGGCGCGGTGGGCGTCTGGATTTTCGTCGCGGGTAACGAACAGCAGGGTGGTGAATACTTTGCAGGCTACGTGGCCGAGCGTGCGCTCAGCATCGACAACCTTTTCGTCTTCATCATCATCTTTGGATACTTCTCGCTGCCGAAATCGTACGAGGCCCGCGGGCTTTTGTTCGGCATTGTCGGAGCGCTGCTGGCACGGGCGGTTTTCATCGCCGCCGGAGTGGCCGTCATTTCAGCCTTCGCCTGGTTCCTGTATATCCTCGGTGCGTTCCTGATTTACACGGCATACAAGCTGGCGTTTGCGGGCAGCCAGGAAGTCGATCCCAGTAAAAACATTGCGGTCAGACTATTCCGCAAGTTAATGCCCGTAAGCGATGAGTTTGACGGGACGAAATTCTTCACCCGGATGAACGGTGTTCGGGCCGCTACCCCTTTCCTGCTTGTGATAATCGTGCTGGCGACCACGGACGTAGTATTCGCCATCGATTCGATACCGACCGTATTCGGAATCACTGACGACCCGTTCATCGTGTGGTCGTCGAACGCGATGGCGGTCCTGGGGATGCGGCCCCTGTATTTCCTGCTAGTCGGGATGGTTAAGCTGTTCCGCTATCTGCAGTTCGGGCTGGCCGCTATTCTTGGCTTCGTCGGACTGAAGATGATCGTAGAGACGGCATTTGAAGACTTCCACGTAATCGGCAAACTCGAAGATATCTATCTTTCGCTTGTCATAATTGTCGGCATCCTCGTCGGCAGCGTGCTCCTTTCGATAATCCTGCCCGATGACGACGACGATATCGATGAAAATCCAGTTCACGTCGTGGTAAGCACGGAAACGGAAAACTAGTGGTGGTTTCTACATCAACAAGGCCGGTCGATTCCGCTACAGGAGGTCTCGAATCCGACCTGCGCGCCGCGGTTGGCGGCGAGGTCCGTTTCGACTCAATCTCCAGGCACATGTATTCGACCGATGCGTCCATCTACCAGATCGAGCCGGTTGGAGTTGTGATCCCGCGCGACGCCGCCGACGTGCAGGCAGCGATCGAAATAGCCGGTAAAAACGGCGTTGCGGTGTTGCCGAGAGGCGGCGGGACCGGTCTTTCCGGTCAGACCGTGAACCATGCTGTCGTAATTGACTTTTCAAAATATATGCACGATGTCCTTGAGATCAACCGCGAAGAGAAATGGGTGCGGACGCAGCCCGGAATTACGATCGATGAACTGAACCGGCTACTGAAATCCACCGGTCTGTTTTTCACGCCTGACCCCAGTACTTCCAACCGTGCGAACATCGGCGGTGCAATGGGCAACAATTCGTGCGGTTCCCATTCGATCATCTATGGCAAAACAGTGGACCATGTTCTTGAGATGGACGTGACATTATCGGACGGATCTCAGACGGTCTTCGGTCCACGCGATGCGGCAGCCCTCCAGTCGCGGCTGTCCATGAGCGGGCTGGAAGGCAACATTTACCGCGGGGTGAAGGACATTTCGGCGCGGGCCGCGGGCGCGGCCGAGAAAAATTTTCCCAAAATCCTGAGGCGAGTCGGTGGCTATAACATCGATCGTACACAGGACCCGCATTCGCTGGACCTGACCCAAATGATGGTCGGTTCAGAGGGGACGCTGGCGGCCGTCACCGCAGCGAAGTTGAACCTTGTGGCGATTCCGAGGCACAGGGTGCTGGGAGTGGTCCACTTCAACAGCCTGAACGACGCGATGGAGGCGACGGTCGCAATTCTTGAGGAATCGCCGGCGGCCATCGAGCACACAGGTTCGATGATCCTGGAGCAGGCGCGCCTTTCGCTGGGTTTCTCAAGGTCGCTCGGGTTTTTGGAGGGCGAGCCGAGCGACATCCTGGTTGTGGAGTTCAGCGGCGACGATCCTGATGAGGTTAAGTCGCGGCTCGACCGGATGGTGAGAAACCTGGACCGCAGGCGGCTTGGTTACGCCACGACAAAGCTGTACACGCCTGCCCAGCAGGACGAGGTTACAAATTTTCGTCGCGCTAATCTCGGACTTCTGATGAACGTTCAGGGTGACGCCAAACCCCTGCCGTTTGTTGAAGACACCGCGGTATCTCCCGAAAAACTACCAGAATATGTGAAGCGGTTCGACGAGATCGTAAGAAGCCACGGGACGGTAGCCGGGTACTACGGTCATGCAAGCGTCGGCTGCATGCACATCCGCCCGATCATCAATGCCAGGACACGCGATGGCATCGAAAAAATGGAGGCGATTGCGAGGGATATCTCCGATCTCGTCCTTGAATTCGACGGAGCGTATTCAGGCGAACATGGTGATGGCATCGTGCGCGGTTTTTTTACCGAAAAAATGTTTGGCTCAGAGCTGACCCAGGCGTTCAGGGACGTGAAGGCGGTTTTTGATCCCAACGGCATCATGAACCCCGGCAAGATTTTCGACACTCCCGATATCAAGGACAACCTGCGATTCGGCGAGACGTACCGGGCGCATCCATTGAAGACGCGGCTGGATTTCAGTGCGGAAAACGGGTTCGCCGGGGCAGTTGAGATGTGCAACGGTCTTGGCGCGTGCCGAAAGTTAAATTCCGGTGCAATGTGCCCGTCCTACATGGCGACTCGCGAGGAAGAGCATTCCACCCGCGGCAGGGCCAACGCGCTGCGGTTCGCGCTTTCAGGAAAGTTCCCGCTCGAAGCCCTCGAATCGAAGAGGATGATGCAGGTCCTCGACCTCTGTCTCGGGTGTAAATCCTGCAAGTCGGAATGCCCTTCCGAGGTCGATATGGCCAAGATCAAGTATGAGCACCTTTACCAGTACTACAAGAAACGGCGGGTACCGCTTGGTTCGCGTCTGGTCTCCAACATCCACCGCATGAACGCGCTGGCGGCCCCTCTGGCACCCATCGCAAATGCCATGACTCGTTCGTTCCCGGTGCGGTTTGTGCTCGAGAAAATTGCCGGGTTCGACAGGTCGCGGCCGATGCCAAAGGTGGTACGCCAGACATTCGAGAAATGGTTCGACGGCAGGAAATCGGCGGCCCGGCCTGCGAGCACACGCGGAAAAATCGTGCTGTTCCACGACACGTTCATGAATTTCAATCACCCGAGCATTGGCATTTCAGCCACCCGCCTGCTGGAAGCGCTCGGGTTCGAGGTGGTGGTGCTCAAGGACCGCAAGTGCTGCGGCAGACCGATGATCTCAAAGGGTTTTCTGGATGAGGCCGGCAAAAACGCCCGCCACAACGTCGACCTGTTGCATCCGTATGTCCGGAACAGGACAAAGATAGTCGGCTGTGAGGCGAGCTGTGTTTCGGCGATCACCGACGATTGGCCCGACCTGCTTGGCGGCGAAGAAAAGGCGAAGGAAGTTGCCGGGGCAGTTGTCACGATCGAACAGTTGCTTGTAAGTACCCGGGGCGATGACGGTCAGCAGATCGAGTGGTCGGATCTCAAAAAGCAGGTCAAGTTCTTCGGTCATTGCCACCAGCGAGCGCTCGAAGGCACCGCTGCCTCGGTAACGGCCCTCAACATCCCGCCCGGCTACACAGCGTCCGAAATTTCGGCTGGATGCTGCGGCATGGCGGGTTCGTTCGGTTACGAGAAAAACCACCTTGCTGTGGCGACTGCTGCTGGCGAAGACAGACTGTTTCCAGCGGTGCGAGATGCTTCGCCGGATGACGAGATTGCAACTTCCGGTGTTTCGTGCCGTGAGCAGATTGGCTTCAACACAGAGCGCGAGTCACGCCATATCGTTGAGATACTCGCCGACGCCCTTCCCGACTGAGTTCACTACGCGTAGATGAGCGGTTCAGCCTGCACCCTGGCCCGCGGTCATTGTCAAAATTGACCGATTAGTCGGCTGCCTGTTGCTCTGGGCCTTGCTGGTTTGGGAACGACACCGTGTAGGCAGCGGACGGCGTCAGGTAGACTGTCGCTACCTCCAGCTACCAGTCAATATTGCCGGACAGCAACAATGTCGTCGACGCAGCCTCTATAAGTTTATCCGGGACGCCATTTACGAATGGCACTCCGATGTCGACACTTGGACAGAGCTCGGATTGATTCGAATTTGGGACCTGCCAGTCGTCGAATTCGAACCAACCCAATTTCCAAATAACATTTGGTTCAGAGATTATCAGGCAGCCGTCATCTGTTTAATGTGCCATAGATTGATCGGCCACATTGTTCTGGCAGATCGTATGTACGACTCATCACTAATTCTCGACACTACTGGGAGGATCCAGTACAGAACCGAAGGGAATCAGTACTTACGTGGACACATGATCGCCCATTTCCACCTCGATGGTCGACCATGGCCGAACGAGCACACTGACAGCGTTTTTGGGTGGTGGAGTGTTATTCCTGGAGGAGACGTCTCAAAACGCTGGCAAGATGAGATCGACCACATCGCTGTTGTTAGCGTCAGCAATAATCTTGGCCTGATTCTGCCGGTAATTAAAGGCGGCTCTCCAACCGAGGATGAAGTTCGAGAATATTATCGTAAATTGCTCTAACAGGTACTAACGTTCCACGTGGCCAGCAACAAGGTTGAAAGCGTATTCAATGGCTGCCAACATGTTTGCGTGATCAGCGATTCCCTGCCAGGCGATGTCGAATGCCGTCCCGTGGTCGACTGACGTGCGAATGATTGGTAGGCCGTGTGTGATATTTACCCCCGACGTAAATCCGATTAATTTCATAGGGATATGACCCTGATCGTGATACATCGCAACGACGATGTCGTAGCCGCCTTCGTAGGCGATTCTGTAGGCTGAATCCGGGGAAACCGGACCGTCTGCGTTTATTCCTTCAGCCCGTAGAATCTCGATGGCAGGTGCGATCTCCTCCGCTTCTTCTACCCCGAAGAGACCTCCATCGCCCGAGTGGGGATTTACTCCGCAAACCGCTATCCGGGGTTCCGTGAACCCTAGCTGGTTTGCATGTTCGTTGGCGGCTCGAGCGCATTTCACAATTCGATCGGTTTTCACTCGCTTCAGAGCGTCGACAAGCGATAGGTGGGTAGTTAGATGTATCACTCGGAGTTTTGGCGACCCGAGAATCATGTACTGGGTGTCGACTCCGCACAGATGCGCCAGTAACCCGGTATGGCCGTCGAATTCGTGACCGGCCATCACCATTGCCAGCTTGTTCAGCGGAGCCGTAACGATTCCGTCAGCATCGCCAGCAAGGCAAAGTTCAGCAGCTTTGACCACATACTCGTAAGCGGCGTTTCCGGTGTATGCGGCAACCTCGCCAATCTGGACATTTTCGGGATCACAGTTGGCAATATCAAGCACGTAAATCGTCTTTGAATGGACTCTAGAGGCCTCGGCAGTCCCAGCAGAACGAGGTGAGTCCACTTTTTCCACCGACCAACCCGGTGCCCACTTCTTGGCTGCTAGCTCGATCACACGAACGTCGCCTACGACAACCAGTGTCACTCGCCCTCCGTTTTGGGATTCGTCGACCACCCCTTTGACCGTGACCTCTGGTCCGACACCGGCAGGATCGCCAAGAGTCACAAGAAGCACCGGTCTACCAGAAGATGTTGAAGAGGAGATGGAAGTCGTCATGCTTACTTATTAGGTGTAAAAGTTCAGAGGTTCGTTTCGAGATCGAAAGACTACACGCTGTGGCCGAATTCCAATATCGAAATGAGTTCCAGCAAAGCGTTTTTACCGCCGAATCCACCAGCACGGGTAATCAACAATTTATCCGATATCGAGCCATTCGCCGGAACCCCGCTAACCGTCCCCGGTTGGAGCTCACCCTGCAACTCCAGTGACTCGACGCCACAGGCGCTCAGGACACCGCTAGTGGTGTCGCCGCCTAGTACTACAAGCACGTCAGGTGGCGTTGCATCAGTAACCGTTCGAACGACCTGACCGAGATTGCGAACTATCATTTCAGCCATAGCCCGCAGATCGCCGTCAGCCAGAATCGCCGATGAATCCAGCTTGCCGATCTTGAGAACTACCACTCGCTCCCGTGCGGCGAGTCCAGCTATTCGTTCCATCGACGCCGATCCGAGACCCTGAATTATCTCGTCGATCGAAATTTCGATTTGGCCAAGATTGATCTGGTCGCCCAGACTTTTGATCTGTTCATCGACGACGGTACGCTGAGAAGCAGTCACGATCAGAGTGCGCCCAATGGGTGTTATCGCACGGGACTGCGAGTGACGACCGCTTCGAGAATCACCAAGTACATCAGCAAGCGCAACTGAAACGCCAGCCGAGCCAGCGACAAACGCAGTCGTTTTCGCTCCAACCAGACGCTCGGCTAAAACCTTCAGATCGTCGTCAGTCTGAGCATCCGCCGCAATGATCACCGGCAGCAGATCCGAAACGCTCCGGCCATCATCATTTCCGCGTAGATGCACATGCTCGCTAACGCCGGCGCGCTTGAGCGACCCGAGCACTATTTCCTCGACGTTGCTTGATAGCAACGGCGATAACTGGTCCTGCCCGATATCAGTTTCCGTAACAGGTGCGTCGTTCACCATCAGAATGCCGTTTTCGATGACACGGCCGTTCTGCGGATAAGCGGAACACATCACCGCGTGATCGACGGAAAGCTCGATAAGGGCAGTCGCAAGCTCGACGCCCGGATTGCCGCGAAGTGTCGAGTCGATCTTGTTCAGCATTACCTGGGGATGAAGCTCGGCAAGCGCTCCAATGGCACTCGCAGTTCGGGTGGCCACGTCGACAGGGTCCATGTGGCGAGTCCCAAGGTTTATAGAAACTACCTCGGCATCCGCAGCGTCTTGCGGCAATTCCCAGTTCGCAGAGACCACTGTTCGATAGCCGCGCGCAGCAAATGGAGCGGCAGCGTCGAGGGCGCCAGTTAGGTCATCGGCAAATATTCCGATGATAGGAACAGATTGGTCGTTCAAGTTATTGGTCGTGGACTCAGCGGTGCCTGTAAACGTTCGAACCGGTATGACCGAACTCTACAACAGCAACATGAACGACTAGCCCTGATCACTACCCAGAAACGGCGGTCGTCCGATCATCCCAGCACCGACCGTTTCGTTGGTCGATTCATCGATGAGGATGAAACTTCCCGTTCCTCGCACGTCGGCGTATTTATCAAATACCAGCGGCTCACTCGTTCGCAAGGTCACCTGTCCAATTTCGTTGAGACTAAGTTCGTCGCAAAAACCGACATTCGACAGTGAATTAATGTCGACCCTGCATTCGATTTCACTCACCATCGCCCTCGCCGTATGAGTGGCGTGCTTGATCCTGAGCATTAGCCCGGGCTTGAGTGTCGTACGTTCGCTCATCCAACAAATCGTCGCATCGAAGCTGTTGTCGGTTGTGGGGCGTTCTGAGGTGCCGCTGAGCATCGCGCCTCGAGATATATCAAGATTGTCCGAGATGCGGATGGTCACGGCATCGCCTTCAGAGGCAGACGAAGCTTCGCCCTCTGGCGTGTCGATCGCCGTAACGGTTGTCGTGGCACCCGATGGCAACACAGCGATTTCCTGCCCAACCTCAACACGTCCACTGGCGATCGTACCGGCATATCCCCGGTAGTCGTGGTACTCGTTGCTCAGGGGGCGAATCACGTACTGAACCGGAAATCGCAGCGGTGCGTTTTCCGATTTGTCAGGAAGCACCAGATCCTCAAGGTGAGGTAGCAGCGGACCATCAATGTACCACGGCATTCGATCAGATTTCACAACCACGTTATCGCCTTGAAGGGCCGAAATCGGAATGAAGTGGTGCGAGTCGATCTCAAGCTCGGTTAAGAGTGCGTGGAGATCGTTCTGAATAGTCCTGAAGACATCTTCCTTGAAGTCGACCAGGTCCATTTTGTTGATACAAACAACGACGTGCTTGATGCCCAGTAGCGCGCTGATTACGGCGTGCCGTCTGGACTGTTCGACAACACCGTGTCGTGCGTCGACGATGATCAGCGCCACGTCAGCGGTCGATGCGCCGGTAACCATGTTCCGGGTGTACTGAACATGCCCTGGGGTATCGGCAAGGATGAACTTGCGCTTTGGAGTTGAAAAATATCGATACGCAACGTCGATCGTTATGCCTTGCTCTCGCTCAGCTTTCAGACCGTCGGTTAGCAACGCAAGGTTGAAGTACTCGGAGCTCTGCTTTCGGCTATGTCGCTCTGCAGAGTCCAGCACGTCGTCGTAGATTGCCTTGGAGTCGTATAGCAGCCGCCCGATCAGCGTGCTCTTGCCATCATCAACCGAACCCGCGGTGGCGATTCTCAGAAGTTCCATTTAGAAGTAGCCCTCACGCTTGCGGTCTTCCATTGCGGCATCCGCAGTGCGGTCGTCCGCCCTACTGGCACCTCTTTCAGATACACGGGCAACAGCGATTTCAGCAATGACCTGCTCAAGTGTGGTCGCATTGGACTTCTGACCCGCCGTGATCGTCATGTCACCAACTGTACGGAATCGAACTGTTTCGGTGAATACTTTTTCGCCGTTTTCAGGTTTTAGAAATTCTGAGTAGGCCATCAGCATGCCGTCACGCTCGAATACCTGTCGTTCGTGGGCAAAGTAGATCGAGGGAAGCTCGATGCCCTCTTCAAGGATGTACTGCCAGATGTCGAGCTCGGTCCAGTTCGAAAGTGGGAACACTCGAATGTGCTGGCCAGTATTGGTGAATCCGTTGTAGAGATTCCAGAGCTCGGGACGCTGGTTTTTAGGATCCCACTGACCGAACTCATCCCTGAACGAGTACACCCGTTCCTTCGCCCGGGCACGCTCTTCGTCTCGGCGAGCACCGCCGAACACGGCGTCGAACTTGCCATCTCGTATCGTGTCGAGCAATACGGGCGTCTGCAGGCGGTTTCGGGAAGCCCCAGGCAGCGTGCTGGCCTGAACCCGGCCACTTTCCAGAGCGTCTGGCACCGATCCAATAACGAGCTCAATTCCAAGATTCGTCGCTGTACGGTCCCGATACTCGATCGCCTCGGGAAAATTATGCCCGGTATCGATGTGAACAATCGGGAACGGCAGTTTCGCAGGTCGCAGGGCTTTTACTGCAAGGTGCAACATTACGATCGAATCCTTACCGCCCGAGAACAGGAGGCCGGGTCGTTCGAACTCGGCTACTACTTCTCGAATGATGTGAATCGATTCCGCTTCGAGCGCCCGCAACTGACTTGATGTCAGTAGTTCGCTATTCGATTTCTCGGGGCTGTTCATAAATATCTGGGATTCGTGAGAACTCTGGGATTGAGGTTCTACAGTTGATTGGGTGATTAGATTTTCGCTTTGATTTTGTTCGTGCGCGACTGGTTCTAGATTTGATTCTGGTGACGACCAATCGATTTCAGCCGGCATGAGTACGCAATTTGGCACACGATGAACACAGTCCCCAGACGAGAGGAAGTGTTTGGCTGGTTTGTCGAAAAGTCTTGGTTAGGCTCGGATCAACAGGCAGCTTTTGTGTTCGTACAACACAGGCAGGAAATGACGCGCGCACAGCCCGTAGTCGGGGGGCACATACATTTTCTGTAACAGACCATGGTTGAACTGACCTTTGGCTCGTTCGCCAACTCGTAAGCGAGTAGCTATTTAGAGCAACTTACTAATTCTGCACCTAGTTACAGTCATCAGCAACAGGTCTTGAACTGGAAATTGTTACAGCCGTGGGTCAACCGACGCATGTTCTCTTCGAACGCGCACCAGATCTATTGAGAAAAACCACCGATTCACAATTTAACCGATCCACCAGTTCCTGAGTACGTCCTACTCGGGGTCTACGCAAATCGTACTGTTTCTGCTAAGTCTCACCGCGACCGACGATGCCTTCAAAATCAAGTTCTTATTGTCTTCATAAACTCGGGTGGAAGGCACTAGGGAGACAATGGCACGCGACCCTTTGGTGACGAAGCTGATTTCCTGATCCGAATTTACAGTCATGTCACTCTTGTTTAGAGCCCAGTAAGTTGTTTTTGGATCGGACGCTGGCAGTTCCGATAGTGCAACTTGGTCGGCGAGCGCCTTGAGATGAGGAGGTAAGCAGTCCGGATCCAAATACGTGAAGTTAATTCTTATATCGTCACCTTCGGAAAAGTAATCGATCAACGGCGGAATCAGTCGCCCCACATTGGTATACAGCTCAGCTTCAGGGTCTTCCATCAGCGGCGACATTACCGAATGCAGTCCAGTCGGCGTCAGTCGATCTTCCGAAATGAAGATAAATTTTCCAGTGTGAAAAGAGATAAATATTAGGGAAATCGAGAAACACGCTGCCACCAAGCCCCATTTAGCCTTCGAGCTCGGTATGAGGCGATGTGGGTCTTTCCACAGTAAAACTATGATTAGACTCGCCAGAAAAGATGAAAATGCGAGATACGGCACATATGGCGGAAGCATAAAAAATACAATCCACTGTGCTGCGAGCATCGGCCCGATCAACTCCAGATTCTCATGTTTCCGCAGAAACGCCCGGCGTCGGTATGCCAGAGCGGTCGATAAAATCATCACAAAGATGAACGATATCGCCGGATAACCGCTATACAGCCCGAACTCGATTCCGTCTGCATTATTCCAGACTGCCAAGTTGTTCCAGATCAAGGTTTGAGCCAACAATATGTTGGGTGTCAGACTGCTCGTTCGACCAAGAATCTGTTGTTGGTACTCTGCAAGGTTGATCGCGTAGTAAACGGCAAGAACACCGAATGGAAGCCCAAATGCTAAAAACATTACTAGCCACTGGGATCGTTCCTCAAATCTAACTCGCCGGAATCTTCTAACTACATAAACGCCAAATACAGCCACAGCCAGCAGCGTGAATGCAGGGTGCATCGTTCCACAGACGGCCAATACGAATATCGGTAAGGCTCCCCGTAACTGGTTACTTCTCCGAAGAGAAATGAAAACAAGAAATAACACTGCACCGAACACTTCCGGGCGGACAGTCGGGGCAGATTGGAAGAAATAAGTGACGGAAAGTAAAGTAAGAAGAACCAGAAGACGAATTCCGTAATCGCCGGGGAGGATACGGCGCAATGCAATCCAACCCGAAACAGGTAACGAAAGAATTATCACAAAGTGATAGAACCGGAACCCTAATGGTCCAAAATCCATTCCGAGGATCATCGTCAATTTCAGTAGAGCCCCGTAAAAGTACGTGAACGCCGTTGGCAAAAAGAATGACGGAGAGAACTGATCGCCAATCCAGAATCCAGGGCTACCGGTGAGTGCCGTACCCATGGACGCGATGATGTAATAACCATCGTCTGTCGACGGAGCGAGGATTAAATAGCCGATTAGAAATGTCAGGAACCAGGCCGAAAACCCGGCCGCAACAAATATTTTCGAGTTCACTCTGAGGTTCCTGCCAAAAGCTAATCAGGGAGTATCACTACAGACTGCGTCACCCGGAAGTCGATAGAAATCTTATCGACTTCGTCCATATCGATTGGTGTAATTCATCACAACTCTCGGACTTCCCCAATGGTCTGAATAGCAAGTCTAGTGCAGATAATGAATCTATCCACACGTGGGGCTGCACCTATAATCGGTTTTAGATTAAAGATTCAACTTCACCGAACTAGAGTCGGAGTAGCGGCCGCACGGCCAACGACCATCGATCAGAGAAACCATATCGAATGCACCGTAACGGTCCAATACCACCGGCCGACTTTCCAGCACTCCGCGCCATGAGCCATCGGCTTGGCAGTGACTCGACCCTTGTTCAGGGATCGGGTGGCAATACGTCTGCTAAGGACGGTGATGTTCTGTGGGTGAAGGCATCTGGCACGTGGCTGACCAATGCGGAATCACAGGACATATTGGTTCCAGTCGATCTTCCCGCGGTTCAAGAGATTCTTGCCAATGGTGGCAGTGATTTCAACAACACCACTCTCGACGGGACGCTGCTGCCCTCCATCGAAACGTCCCTTCACTGTCAGTTATCTCACCACATCGTGGCGCACGTTCACTCGGTAAACGCCATCGCATGGAA